>Ga0207054_1003_pt1 | contig 152547 bp, 149 predicted proteins | sample Alteio_BWMinCont_60_FD_153288 | JGI IMG/M metagenome (GOLD analysis project Ga0207054, IMG submission 153288) | Enriched cells from forest soil in Barre Woods Harvard Forest LTER site, Petersham, Massachusetts, United States -... | ecosystem: Environmental > Terrestrial > Soil > Temperate forest... | reverse complement strand
GAAGGAATATCAGGTATCGAATGGCAAAGGGTTAACCAAAATAGACCAAAACCCATCTACCCTATCGTTGTACCTTGGCGTACTGGGCATGACAGGCATTACAGCCTATTTGGGCCTTACCGATATTGGTGTGCCTAAAGCAGGCGAAACCATTGTGGTATCAGGCGCGGCAGGAGCTGTAGGCAGCACAGTGGGGCAAATAGGTAAAATTTTGGGATGCACAGTTGTAGGCATTACCGGATCAGATGAAAAGGTAAAACTGCTTAAATCGAAATTTAAGTTTGATGATGCCATTAACTACAAAACCGTTAATAATTTAAAAGAAACCCTTAAAAGCGCCTGCCCTAAAGGAGTAGATGTTTATTATGATAATGTAGGCGGTGAAATATCAGACGCTGTATTAGGTAACCTGAATAAATATGCACGCATACCATTGTGTGGAGCTATATCATTATACAACGAAACAACGGTACCTATGGGCCCGCGCATTCAGCCCATAATAGTTACTAAAAGCGCTACCATGCGCGGCTTTATTGTATCAGATTTTTACGAAAAGTTCCCTGCTGCCATAAAACAACTGGCCACCTGGCTGAAGGAAGGCAAGCTAACCTATACCGAAACTGTGGTAGACGGTTTTGACAATGCCCCGCAAGCATTCCTCGACCTGTTTGAAGGAAAGAACGAAGGCAAAATGATTGTTAAAGTTTAATACCATGACTGATAATTTCCGTCAACTTACACTAAGGCAAGCCATTGCGGTGCAAATATTCTATTCATCGCCCGACGATGAAAACCTGCGCGGCAAAACCCTTACAGGCAAAAGCTGGGTAGAAAACACCGGAATAATTACAGCCATAACTTTCAGAGAGATAAATAAACCAAAAGACAAAACACTTGAGAAGCTTATAGTATCCCGTTCGTATGAGGAAATACTAAAGCGATATGATAAGCCCGGCGCTGCATTTGAAATGATAGTGATATACAGCGACGATAAAGATGAGTTTAAGGAAATAGGGTTATCTAACGCTATAAAACTTGCTCTGTCGCCGGAGGAGCTACCCAAACAGATAATGGATTTTTTGCTGGAACAGAATGAATATACCTTTCTTAAAAACTGATAAATCCCATTGAAATAACATTTCTTAATCTAGGTTAATCTTTAAAAACCAATTATACATCAACTTTGCATTATAATTTAAAACTAACCCTAATGAAAAAGATCATTTTCCCCATGGCAGTAGCAGCAACCCTGTTCTTCTCTGCCTTTACAGTTATTACATCTACAAACTGGAAGATAGCTGATGGCTACTCGATAAAGTTTACCAGCAAGGACCCTTCAGGTGTTTTTAAAACACTTAAGGGCGATATAGCTTTTGACGAAAAAAACCTTGATGCATCGAAGTTTAACTTAACCATTGATGTGGCTTCTATTAATACAGGCAACGGCATGAAAAAACACCAAAGCCAAGAACGAAACCTGGTTCAATGCCGATAAGTATCCTACTATTACTTTCACATCGAGCAAAATTGCCAAAGCAGCTACCGGGTATACTGTAACCGGAACTATGCAGATACGCGATGTAAAGAAAGAAGTAACCATACCTTTTACATTTACCAATAACACCTTTATAGCAAGCTTCAGCGTTAACCGTATCGATTACCATGTAGGAGATGATAGCGGAATGAATGCACACGCAGAAAACAACCTTCTAATTGATGTTTCGGTTCCTGTAACCAAAATGTAATCAGCCATGAAAAAAAACATTTCTTCACGGAATTGTTTCGGGAATAATGGCAGCTGCGGCTGCCATTATTTACTCGAACATTTATCAAAATGCACTCGGCACCGATTTCCACAAGATCATTAATATTGGTTCGTTAACAGGCGCTTGTTTATTTGGCTGCATGTTAATGGCAATTGGTTATTACTTGCTGGAAAGGTTCAACAAAGAAAACCTGAAAGGGGTTCTGAACATTGTAATTGCTCTGCTATCGTTCGTTAGTATTATAAGCCCTATTAGCATGAGCCTGCCTTTAGATATTACAACCCCTGAACTATTCCCCGGTTTGGTAGTGCCTATGCACTTCTTCCCTATTGTGGCATTTTTGTGCATTGCACCTTTTTTTAAGAATAAGAAAGCTGCGTAACATTATAAGTGTTATTATTCCTTACCCCAATTAAGGGCACCCTTCTGTATTACATAGGCAAAGCCCAAAAGCATAACTGCCATGTACGATATCATTTCAATGAAGCCTGTAGTGCCTAAATGACGGAAGTCAACCGCCCATGGATACATAAATATTACCTCCACATCGAACAGCACGAATAAAATAGCTGCCAGAAAATATTTTATAGAAAAGGGCGAACGTGCATTGCCTTGCGACGGAATACCACACTCGAACACTTCGTACTTAAGTGCACTTTTGCGTTTAGGTATTACAAAGTGGCTTGCAACCATAGTTAATGTAACAAAGCCACCAGCCACAATTGCGGTTATTGCAATAGGCAAGTATTCCATAGTGTTGCTTGTTGTATCCATATAAGCAGGCTAATTAATTATTTTATGTGCCCCAAAGGTGCAATACCTTCATTGTATTGTTGTTATAGAAGTTTAAAAGAAACTTATATAAGTCACACTTTGCATTACACCTTAACTATAGGTGAATCTCACAAAGCGTGAATGATGTAACATAATAAACAGGTTATATAACTCCCTTATTTGCCTTATAGTCAATCTTTGCCCCTTGAATTTTAACCCGTACCAAAACAAACAAAATGAAAAAAATACTTTTAACATTTACAGCATTAACCTTTATAGCAGGCATGGCCCTGACAAGTTGCAGTAACTCTTCACAAACTGCTTCAACTACAAACACAACAAAAGATACTATTGTAAAGGGCGATGTAGACAGCCTGGTATACATAGCAGATATTGAAACCTACAGAAAGCAAACCGATGACAGCATTACCGCAAATCAAAAAAGCATAGACGAGTTTAATGCACGTATAGCTGACGAAAAACAAGAAGACAGAGCAGAATACAAAAGAAAGATAGAAGCTTTAGACCACAAGAATTCCGACATGAAAAGAAGGCTTGATGAATACAAAGCAGACGGAAAAGCTAAATGGGCTGAGTTTAAGATTGGCTTTAACAAGGATATGCATAACATAGGTGAGGCAATAACTGACCTTAAGAACAAGATAGTTAAGTAAGGTATCAATGAATGAACAAGGCCTGCTTACACTTATTACCTTCATTGTAATTACACTGCTGGTTTCGTTAAGGGTATCGCGTAAAAGAAAAAAACTGGAGGAAAAACTAAAAGAGGAAATTCCCGGTTTGTGGCGCGAAATACTTACACAAAAAATACTCTTCTATTCGAAATTAGAAGATGCCGACAAAACGCTTTTCGAGAAACGTATACAGCGCTTTTTGGCTACAAAAACCATTGATGGTATTGATACCGATATTGACGACACCATACGCATTATGGTTGCTGCAAGCGCCATCATTCCTACATTTGCCTTCGATAAGTTCAATTACCCGGGTGTACATACCATTTTAATTTATCCCAATAGTTTCGATGAGGAGTTTCAAACAGGGCGATACGAAGGGCACAAGGAAGTGATAATGGGAATGGTGGGCGACCGATATATGAATGGCGCTGTAATATTATCGAAGCCCGACCTGGTAAAAGCTTTTGATGGCCTGCCACATAAAGAAAACGTAGGTATACACGAATTTGTACACCTGCTCGATAAAGAAGATGGAATTATAGATGGTATACCACGAGCCCTTATCACACACAAATTTGCCGGCCCTTGGTTGCACGAAATAAAAAAAGAAATGGGCAGGATTGAAAAAGGTAATTCAGATATTAACCCTTATGCACTTAGCAGCAATGCTGAGTTTTTAGCCGTTGTAAGTGAATACTTTTTCGATAACCCTGATAAGTTCAAAAAAAGGCATGAGGAACTCTACGGATTTTTAGCCACTATCTATAACAGCCATAAAGGTGACCTGCACCCTGCTTATCGTAAACCTGAAGGAGAGCCTGCAGCTGCTTTAAGTAGCACAAACTAAAGTCCGTTTTACTTTTCTATAGTAAGCCAACTATCACCTATCTATTTTTTTCTCTCTAATAATCAGTAACTTACCACCCTACCCTGAAAACATTTTGCTTTAAACGTATATACGTAACTTTAAAGTTACGTATATTTGCGTAACTTTTAAATTACCTATTATGACAAAATCAATTAAACAAACATTTTTTTATTCTCACAAACCGGAAGCTGTTTGGGAATACTTAACCAAGCCTGAACTGATTGCACAATGGTTAATGGCTAACGATTTTAAACCAGTTGTAGGGCACGATTTTAAATTCACAGCAAGACCCATGCCCGCTTTCAATTTCGATGGTATAATATACTGTAAGGTGCTTGAACTTGTACCCAACAAAAAACTGGTCTACTCCTGGAAAGGCGGACCTAAGCCAGGCACAATAACGCTCGATTCAACCGTGGAGTGGACCTTAGTACCTAAGGATAATGGTACTGAGTTATTACTTGAACACCATGGCTTTGCAACCGATGACGCTATGCTACAGATATTTACTGTTATGGATGCAGGCTGGAAACAGAACATTGCTAAAGTTGCTGAACTTTTAAAAAACCGTTAATATGCGACAAGCACAATTAGACGCATTCCAGGTAATTGCCGATCCAAGCCGCAGGCACATGATGCACCTGCTTTCGAAAGACAGTATGACTATAAACGCCCTTGCTGAAAACTTTAACATGAGCCGGCCTGCTGTGTCAAAACACATAAAAATAATGTATAAGGCAGGCTTTATCTCAATACAGGATATTGGGCGCGAAAGGCACTGTGTGCTTAAGCAAGAAGGATTTAATGAAGTGCAGAACTGGATAAACTACTTTGATAAATTCTGGGAAACAAAACTTAAAAAACTGGAAAATTTATTAAACGAAAAAACAAAAAAATAAACGTACTGTATTTCACTAAAAATTGATTGCTATGCAAAATGAAATTAAACATACCTGGTTTTACAACCAATCGCCGAAAGTAGTTTGGGAATATCTTACTAAACCTGAACTAATAGAACAATGGCTTGGGAAAACAGAGTTTGAACCGATAGTGGGACACAAATTCCTAATTATGGGGAAGCAAGGCAGTGAAATTCATTGCGAAGTGCTGGAAGTAAAACAGTTTACCAGGCTCTCCTATTCATGGCAAAAGAATTCGTTGACCGACAATAAACCTTTTAATTCAAAAGTTGTGTGGACGCTTGTTCCGAAAGGAAATGGAACCGAGCTGCATTTAGTACATGATGGCTTTATTACGTTAAAAGATATTACCGAGCACAACAATGGATGGACACTACTAGGAACCCGATTAATTGAACTATTAAAAATAAAAACATGAAAAAACAAACCGATGAGACCCTTGTGGGGCAGGATTTTAGCTATAAGTTGACAGTAAAGGCTACGGCAAAGGAAGCCCTGAAAAGGATTGCACAGGTTAATTTATGGTGGGCAAAAAACTTTAAAGGCAAGGCCGGCAAACTACACGATGAATTCTCGGTGCATTTTGGAGATACTTATGTAAACTTCAGGGTATCTGAATTTATTCCCGGTAAGAAAGTTGTTTGGCTGGTAACCGATTGCAACCTTGGCTGGATAAAAGCTAAAAAGGAGTGGAAGAATACAGAAGTGATATATACCCTCACAGAAAAGGGCGAGAAAACCCAGATAGACTTTGTACATAAGGGCCTTACCCCTGAAAGCGAATGTTACGAGAGTTGTAAACCCGGATGGACAGGCCATCTTAAAGGTAGCCTCCAGAAACTTATTGACGAAGGTATGGGCTTTCCTGAATAGGTTATTACGCTTATAACAGGTTAAGGTGGTCAGCTTTTAAAGTGGCCACCTTTTTTGTTTCACATATCAGCTCTTATAAAATGTCGCTCAAAAAACAAATGTCGTTTCGGGCTATACTTTTTTAAAAAACCCTTATAATTTTAAAGCGTTTTCATAAAAAGCATTTTATAATTAAACATAAAACAAACCTCCCCATGAAAAGAGCATTACTTATTTTAACCACACTCTTAGGCATTAACTTACAGGCACAAACCCTGGCCGATTCAATGCAGGTGAGCACATTTGCCGGAAACGGAGTATATGGCAATACCGATGGGCCCGGAACTTCGGCAAGTTTTTCTAACCCCTATGGTGTATGTACAGATAAAGCAGGCAATGTATATGTTGTCGATCAGAATAATTTTTTAATCCGAAAAATAACACCAGCCGGTGTGGTAAGTACCTTAGCGGGTTCAGGTTCATCAGGATATATCAATGGCACAGGTAATAAGGCATCGTTTGGAAGTGTCTATGGAATTTGCTGCGATTCAACAGGCAATGTATATTTGCCGGATATTGGTACTGGAACCGCTACAATCCGAAAAATTACTACCGCCGGAATTGTTACAACGTTTGCATCTCTATCAATTTCAGGCTTTTACTTTGGCATATGTATAGATAAAACCGGTAGTTTATACACTACAGATGGCTATAGTGTAATTTATAAAATTAACACAACAGGTACTGTATCTGTTTTCGCTGGTTCGGGCGTAGTTGGTTACCAGGATGCAACAGGTACAAACGCTCAATTTAGCTATCCTAATGGAATATGTGTAGACCATTCAGGTAATTTATTTGTTGCTGATGGAGGAAACCAACGGATCAGGAAAATTACCCCGGCAGGTGTTGTAAGCACTGTTGCTGGTTCTGGAACGGAGGCAACTATTGATGGGCACGGAACATCGGCGAGTTTTGACTCTCCAACCGGAATTTGTATAGATGCCAAAGGCAACTTATATGTTACTGAGCCTACAAGTAATACTGTAAGAAAAATCAGCTCAGGTGGAGACGTTATAACTATTGCAGGTAATGGAGCTACAACTGGAGGGTTCCAGGATGATATTGGTAAGAAGGCTCAATTTGGTTTTACTGATGGATATGACTTATTTCCTATTCCTGGCATTGCCAGTAATAGCTCAGGTACCTTATTTGTTGGGGATATATTGAATGCCAGAATCCGTGAAATACAACAGATAATCCCTAAGCCGCCTGTAATTACCTATAACGGAATAAATGCGCATGTTTGCATGGGCAGTGCGCTAAACTACCAGCCGGCTATAACCGGTGGAACACTTGGTATGACATTACAAGTCGATTCGTTTTATACCGGACATCAAAAAGGTATATGCAAAAACTATAACACTATTTATGTACTAAGCACCGCCGATAGCATTATGCGTTTTGACTATAATGGAAATTATAAAGGAGCAATTAACACAGTTCCTAACTACCTGTATGTAACAAATATTACTGCCGATGATTCAGGCCGTATTTACCTGGCAGCACCCGATCAAACCAATAGCGTTTTATCTAACATTTATCGTCTTACTTCGGCCAGTAACAATGACTTCAGCTTTACTTCTCTGCCTTCCGGGTACATCAGTAATGTATCTGCTATGCGCCTTGGCCCTGACGGAAAACTATATTTAGCCGATACAAATACTGCTACGGGTGCCACATCGGGGTATATAACTGTAGTTGACACTTCAAGCGGTTCACCTTCACAAATTAGCGCCAGCACAAGTAACAGTTTCGATATAATAAACGGATTTACATTCGGTAAAAATAGCCAAATGTTCATTAGCGACAATGGGTATAAAAACATACTGGTTAGTAATAATCCTGCCAGTGGAAATTTTTATCAATACTTTTCAGGACTCGATACATTGAAATGGAAGTTCCATTCTATTGATATTGATACCAACGGAGTTGGAGCTGTTTACCTTGCCACAGCAAATTCTGTTTTTGCCTTGTATCGCACTTTTTCAGCTAAAGGCGATACAACAAACCAAATGTATGACTTCAAACAATTAGGTGTAAAGCTGCAAAAGCCTTGCGGTGTTGTTACCGTACCTAACCCAACAGGTATACCTGAAACATGGATAGCAGATACCAACAGTAACTATGTAAAACGTGTGGCGTTCTATGCTTATCAAATAACTCCTCCATTGCCCAAAGGTTTATCTTACGATTTCGTAAGTGGTAAAATTACAGGTACACCTGCTGTTGCAACCGCAACACAAACCTATACCATTACAGTAAACAGCCAGTATGGCGCTAAAACCTCAACCCTGACTTTCTCGGTTGATCCGCCAAGCCCGTTAAGCGGTACACCAGGCACATTGGGTTCAAAAATAGTTAACCAAACGGATGGGTTAACTGTAAACTATAATGACACCAATAACTGTTCGAAAATGCTCACTATTGCAGATAGTATTGCAGGTGGCAGCCCCGGTTTTACACAAATAAAGCAGACTGTATACCCTACCATTGCAACATTTGGTACAGGCCAGTTTGCACCAAGGGTAAACCAGGTTAATGCACAAAACCCTCATGCACCTGCAGGTTTAAGCATGTACTTTACCTACCAGGATATTGTAAACTTTAACACCAGCAATACCTCGGGGCAGCATTTATCGAATGATACCACAACCGGTACCATGCAAGTGGCCGTTTTACAATTGCATAAAGACAGCAACGGAAACATACGCGCTATACCACACAGCCCTATTGCTGCAAAATGGATAACTGCCGACAAGGATTGGGAAGTTGATTTCGCAGTAACTGAGTTCAGCACATTTTATATGGGCACCACTACTGCTGTCACTTCATTTACCTGCGCCAATAGCCATACCGATAGTATTACAACATCTAATGCTTACTATTTATGGCAAAACAAATATGATACACTTTCTATAGCCGGAACATATGTAGATACTTTAACCAACAGTACCGGTTGCGATAGTGTGTGCACATTACAACTTACCTTTACGCCTACCGGTATTAGTACACCCCTGCTTGCAGGTAGCACCAAGGTGTACCCTAACCCAAGCACAGGCTTTATTTTTGTAGATATAAATAACCCTAACATTGATGCAACAGATATGAAGATTACCGTTACCAATATTTTAGGTGAAGCCGTTTACAGCACAACACAAAGTGGCCATAACCTGAAACTTGATTTAGGCGGCCTGCAAAAAGGATGCTATATACTGAACATAGTATCTAAACAAGAAACACTGAATAAACGGATTGTTTTAGAATAATAAATTATTGCTTCCATAAAAATGGGCCGTTAAACTGGCGGTCCATTTTTTTTGTTACTTTACACCTTATCTAAATAAAAAAATCTCAGGTAAATGACAATTGCCGGACAGGTAAAAAAATGGCTTTCCAAATTCCAGAAGTATAAAGTTACTTACAAGGCCGGTTTTTTCCATCTGGCTAACCTGGCCAACTCGCCCTACACCATTATTGAAACATTCGACAGTGTACCCTTTTGCAAACATTCGCGCGAAAAGAAGCTAATAACCACAAGTACCATGTTCCTGCATGCACAGTTGTATTATACTGAATTGGAAGAAGGTTTGTGGATATTTGTTTCCGATCTGCTTTATAAAAAGAACCTGGAGATGACGAACATTTATGATAAGTCGTTACCAATGGATTTTAATTTTATAAACCTGCATTACCATGCCACTACAATTAAAAGCAAATCGATGCTGGTAAATGGCCAGGTGCTAACCGATAAAACATGGACCATTTTTAAACCCGGTAACGCCACAAGCGATGTTCATTTTAAAGACGCCCATGAAACGAATATAACCGTGTACTTTACCAATGAATGGATGAGCAAGCAAATAGCATCGAAAAACTATTTTGCAAACAGCAGTATTGATAAATTCTTCCAATCGGGTAACACTAATCTTATAATGGCCGATACCAGTACTGATAGTGATAAATTTTACAGCGATTTTCTGGCACTGGCAGAACAAAATATAAATGATAGTAAGAAAAAGGAAATAAGAGCCTTGCTTACCGGTTTCTTTAAACAATACCTTAACGTATATGATAAGGAAGCTATTGCAGATGATCAGTTTAAATTATCTGACGCCGACCGCAAGTACATTCAAAAAGCAGAACAATACCTTAGGGATAATATACTTCTCTCATTTCCGGGCATTGAAAACACCGCTAAAAAGGTTGGCATTTCGCCAACCAAATTAAAAAGCGATTTTAAGACAGTTCATAATAAAAGCTTATACCAGCATTACAGGCATCATCAAATGTCGTTGGCTAATAAACTGCTCACCGAAAAAGCCAGTACAGTAAAAGAAGTTGCCGGTTTGCTTGGATACGAAAATGCGAGCAAGTTTGCCGCAGTTTTCAAGGAACAATTTGGGGTATTACCTTCGGTTCTGTTGAAATAGCACAATAAACTTGCTTTGTGCCCATATACCATTCTCAACTAGTAGAGTTTAAAAATCGGCTATATTTGCTATTACTATGAGTACAACATTTAACACCGGCTCACGCATTGAGCATCCCGGCTTTGGCAAAGGGGTTATAGTTTCGGTAGAGGCTGAATACTATGTAATATGGTTTAAGGCCCAGCAAGGCACTAAGATTGTAAGCAAGAATGAAAACCTGGAGTTACTAGAGGGCGCTGAAAATGTGCCAATTGATACCACTACAACACTTAGTGATATTGAAGATGCCCTTGAACGAATATTGAACAGAAGATTAGACACATCAGATACTGTTCCGATGGCAGCAAAATGGAACAAAGGTACCTTGGTATTAAAACCAGCCGAAACCAGCGCTCAATCGAAAGAGATACCCATCGAAACCTTTTTCCATAAAATTGTAATGGTGCGCGATAAACTGCGGGTAATGGAGCAAAAAATAAATGCCCATAAAGTGCTTACTGATTCAGAAAAAGTGGAGCTACAACAATATTTAACAAGTATTTATGGCTCGCTTACTACGTTTAATGTACTATTTAAAGACACCGACCACCACTTTAAAGGCGCAATAGGGAAAGAATAATTCTACATTATTATTTGTAAGATTGGAAGAAGTCTAACCACTTACAAATGTGGCATGGGGTCTCGAACCGGTTGCCAGGGACCCCATTCCGATCCATCCCATACCTCATCTATATAGCTTTGCTGTTTATTACTATCATCAAATGTGTATGTCCATCTTTCCACATTTATCCATTGTTTACCATCCCAGCGTTGCGATAACTGACATAATACATTGCCCCGTGTATCGTAGGCATATGTTCGCCGGTCACTGTTTACCCATTGTTTGCCATCCCAATTTTGGTTTAATAGTTCTTCATGGCTGATTTTGCTTCGGGACTTATTAACCCACTGGTCATTGCTCCATTCCTGGATTATCTCACTGGTCTTTTCATTTTTACTACTATAGGTGTAAAAATGCCTTTCAGTATTAACATATACGCTATCGTATCTGTATTGCTTTGTAAAGCTTTTTAAATTATTAAGGCTATCGTAGGTAAAAAAGTTTTGCCAGACTTGAGAAATTGACCATGTTACTTTATTAGCGGCATTATACGTAGCCTTATCGGTTTCAATATCTATCCATTTATCATTCCAGATTTCCTGCTCTATGTCACTTAGCTTGTTATTCCGTGCATCGTAAGTGATAACATGACGATAGCCATTGTAGACCGGAGTTATTTCAGTATGTTCCTGTTGTGCAAGAACACTACCTCCAAGCAGAATTAAATAGCTTAGCAAGATTAGGTGTAGGCGTTTCATAGAATAAAAGTACGCAACAAATCTGAAGAATTGATGAAGGAAATTGATTGAGACCGGGTATTTAAAAAATCAAATTACGTCAAACCCAATTATCAGCACATCATCTGTTTGCTCATCGGCAGATTTCCGTACTTCGAAATAGTCACCCAATATCTTTTTTTGTGCTTGAACAGGCTCATCAGCAAGGCCAATTAACAGGTTCTTAAGCCCGATTGATTTTAGTTTTTTATGGTTCTCACCTCCAAATTGGTCGGCATAGCCATCGGTAAACATGTAATATCGGTCACCCTTTTCAATCTTTATTTCATCATTTTTATACGGATGTCTTTCATAATGCCCGCCACCTATAGGAAGCGGAGAGCCCTTAACTTCTATAAGTTCTTTGTTCCTGATAATATACAGCGGACGCTTAGCCCCTGAGAAGGTAAGAGTTGAATTCGCTTTATCAATAGAACAAACCGAAATATCCATACCGTCGTTAATTGCATCGGCATTGGTACCTATTCCAAAAATATCGCTAAACCCACTGTTAATTTCATTCAATATTCCGGCAGGGTCGGCTATATTCTTAAGGTGTACGGTATTCTTAAGCAGGTGATAGCCCATCATAGAAAGCAATGAACCCGGAACACCATGCCCTGTACAATCACATACTGCAATAATAAATTTACCGTTAAGTTCGGTGAACCAATAAAAATCTCCGCTTACAATATCCTTGGGCTTATATAAAATAAATGAGTGGGGAAAATACCGTTGTAATAGCCTTTCGCTTGGTAATATGGCATGCTGAATTCGTTGAGCGTAGTTAATACTATCGGTAATATCTTTATTTTTCTGGGCTATTACCTCATTGGCATTTTTTAGTTTTTCATTTAGGTTCTTTACTATAATATTTTCATTCTTCAGTTCTTTTTTACCTAAAGCATTCTCAATTATAGAGGGCAACTTCAACAAATTACTTTTCAATACATAATCCTCTGCCCCGCCTTTTATGCACTTTACGGCAAACTCTTCCGACACTGAGCCGGTAACCAGTATAAAAGGTATGTAAGGGTATTGCTCCTTCACAATTTCCAGCGCTGATAAGGAATCAAACTGGGGCAATGTATGATCGGATAGAATAATATCGGGGCCAAAAGAAGACAGGCTTGAAACAAACTCTTCTTTATTGCTTGCGTGCGAGCTATTAAAAACAAAATTAGACTTTCGCAGGGCCCTTTGTACGAGTGCTAAATCATCGTAATTATCTTCCAGGAATAATATTTTTAGTTCTTCTTTCATATCCTCCAAGTTTTAATTCGTCCTTTATTCTCTCCACAACCTCAATTTCGCGCAAAGACATTGTTACTTATTATTCTTTTCTGGGCAGTTCGTTCAACACCAGCCAGTAAAGGCCCAGTTCTGATATTTTATGTGTAAAATCGTCGAAGCCAAGAGGCTTTACTATGTAGCTGTTAGCCCCAAGTGAATAGCAGGTGTTAATATCAGGATCTTCTGCCGAAGAAGTTAAAACAACCACGGGTATATGCGCAGTCCGTTTATCTGATTTTATTTTTTCAAGCACTTCCATGCCATTTACCTTGGGCATTTTAAGGTCAAGAAAAATAACCTTAGGAGAGTTACTGATATTTCTGCCTTCGTAAGCTCCGGTTCCAAAAATAAACTGAATCGCCTCTTCACCATCCTTAAGATGTACAAGATTATTTGCAAGATTTTGCTTTTTAAGCGCTCTTATTGCAAGCGTTGCATCATCAATATTATCTTCTACAAGAATAATTTCTACCATGTCGTTTTTCATCATAGTTGGGTTTTAATTATTGTTTCATTGTTTGTAAAGCCACATAAAAAGTTGCGCCTTTTCCTATTTCTGCCTCAGCCCATACCCGGCCACCGTGGCGGGTTACAATACGCTTAACCAGTGCCAGGCCCACACCGGTGCCATCGAACTCGGCAACACTGTGCAAGCGCTGAAATACGCCAAATAACTTATCGTAGTATTTCATATCGAATCCTACTCCGTTATCTTTTACTGCATATATATATTCCCCATCTTTATTATAAGAGCTAACTTCCACAACAGGGTTCTCACTTTTACTTGAATATTTTATAGCATTCGAAATAAGGTTAGTAAATACATTAGCCATTAGTGCATTATCAGCTATTACAGGTAATAGTTCATTTATAGTAACTGTTGCCTTAACCTTGTTATTTTGAGCCATCTTTATTGTCTCCAGCGAATTTTTTGCAACTTCGGTCATATTAACCTTACCCAGGTTCATTTCCTTTTTTCCCATTTTCGAAAATGCCAGCAGATCATCTATTAGCTGGCTCATCCGCTCTGCATTTCCTGCAACCGAATACATCATTTTTTTTGCTTCTTCTTCAAGACTGGCAGAGTAATCTTCCTGCAAAATTTTAGTGTAGCCCCTTATTGCACGCAATGGTGCACGCAAATCATGCGATACAGAATAGCTGAATGATTCTAGTTCTTTATTGGCCAGCTCAAGCTGCATCTCTGTCTCTTTTTGTATTTTAAAAAGCATTTGCGATGCCTCGTTTTGCATTTCGGTAAACAGGTCTTCAAACTCCTGAACTACTGCCACTGTTTCGGTGGCTGAAGAAGTATAGTCGGGTAAAAAATGAAAAATGGCTTTTTTCTGCGCAGCATATATAAGAACCAGGTCTGAAGGAAGTATTTCATGTTTATTTATTCCGGGCAACTTATCTTCCTCCCACATTTTCAGGCTTACTTTAGAAACAGCAAGAGCCGTACCATCTTCGAGTGTTTTAAAATACTTTTCCTGGCTAACCATTGTCATGTTTATCGAGTTTTCTTCTGAAATATCCTTGATAAGCCCTTTTTCAATTACAAGCTTAATAATAGGAATATCCATCCCTTTCATCACTTCCAGGTAATAGATCACATACTCTTTCAAGCGGTTTTCTCTCAGGTATTTGGCAAAGTCTGCAAGGTTTTTCATGGTGGGAAGGGTATGTATGGGTTTACGCAGGAACGGTTTTAAAGATTTACAATTTCGATGAGTGCTATAAATCCATAGGTGAACAGTTTAAAGAGATAGTTAAAACTCCTTATCTGCACGCCGCTATATTTTATGGTTATTCCAATAAAGGAAAAGCCCCTTAATACGTTGTTTTTAATAATATAATTGACCAAGCTTGTTTGTATAGATTAATACCAAGCCTGTAGATTCATGGAATTAATTACTACAATTATATAAAATATTTTTGTGTCAGCAATGCGGAAACAGCTACTATTTAAGCTATAGCCCACAACTCAAACACCCCACCTGCATCAAGAAAAAACATAAAAAATATTGGTAATCAACAACATAGGCCGATTAACACTTTTGGCACTTATTGATAATAACCTTATTATTGCTGTACAATATTTATTCATGTACCCTACCCAACCTTTGGCCCCTTTCTTACGTATTGTAATACTAGGCCATATACTTTGCATCTATCGGTAAATGAATATCGAAACTATAGAACTTGACCTTATAACAGCTTGCATCAACCGCGAAAGAAGGGCTGAATACGAGCTGTATAAAAGAGCCTATAGTTATTTAATGATGATTTGCCGCCGGTATACCAATACAAAGGAAGAGGCCCGAGAAATACTTAACGTAGGCTTTTACAGAATTTTGAGCAACCTGGAAAAATATCATCCCGAAGTACCTTTTAAGCTATGGGTACGAAAGATCATGATAAACGTATTGATAGATGAATTCAGGAAGAACAAAAAGCACGATGAGCATATTGTGTATGTAGAAGAATATTTTGAAACCCAAAGTCATTCGGAATTAAACACAGCGCTTGCATCTATGAACGTGGACTCGATAAACAGCCTTATAGGTAAGCTACCACCACGTAGCCGCGAAGTGTTTAACATGTTTGTAATAGATGGGTTTAGCCATAAGGAGATAAGTGAAATGCTGGGCATGTCGGTAGGGACAACCAAATGGCACATCAATTTTTCGAAGACCTGGCTAAGGGATATGATACAAAAACATGGTTACGCTTATTAATACTGCAACATCATGACAGAAGAAGAAGAATTAAAAAACTTGCTCAACGCCAAACTCTCTCAAGGGGAAGTTCCTTTTGATGAAGAGAACTGGGAGCATGCCGAGAAACTGATAGACGATTCGCGTAAAAAGAAAAAGCGCAGAAGGTGGGCCATTATTTTCTTTATTGGCTTGGGGGCCGGCATTGCAGTAATGCTCCCTTTTGCGTTACATTCTTATAAAAACAGTTCAGACAATAGCGATACCAAACAAATTCAACCAATTAAACAAAGTACAGACACAAGCTTAAAAAAGAACAATAATCCGGCATCGGTAAAAGAAAACAACAATGCAGTAACAGCACAAAAAGCAGATTCAGTCCCGGTGCATGCGGCCCTGTCAGAAGCAACCAACAGCGCTGCGGCAGCATCTGACATAAAAGAAAGCAAAGGCAAAACTACTGCAACAGATATAGCTGCTATACCTGCAAAGCATAAGGCAACCAATACTACCCAAACAAACAATAACGAAAGCAGCATAGGTACCTCGCCCGCTGAGGCAAGTGTAAAAACTACGGCAACAAAAAATAAAACCGTAACTTTAGCTACGAATAGCAGCAGTAACAACGAACCGAAAGTAAAAATGAGTTCAACGGCTAAAACAGATAATTATCCAATAAACAGCAAGGATACCTCTGCTGCGTCGGCCTCGGTCAAGCCTAAAGAAACGCAAAAAGAAAAAACCGTAAAGAATAATACCATCGCCGATACTACTGCGGTAGTTACAACAAGCAAGCCTGCTGAGAAGCAAACACAGACTGATACTGTACCTGAAAAGAATGATGCAGCTATTGTAAGCAAAAAGCAAGAGCCTGTTTCACAAAACAATGCTCAGGCAAAAACCGATTCGCTACAAGTAGTTGCAACACAAAAGCAAGCACAGGCTAAAGCTGATTCAGTACAAAAAACAAATGAAACTGTTGCTACAACTAAAAAAGACACTGCAGCTAAAAAAACCGACACAGCAAAAACAATTACTCCGCAGCCCGATAAACCCAGAACATCTGAAAAAGATGTTCTATCGGTTGAAGCAGGAACAAACTTTGTTACTGGCTGGAGCTATGGCAACACTACCGAAGGCAGAGGCTTTAACCCTATTGTGGGTATAGGCTATACACATATTATTAACCCAACATGGTCGGTGCATACGGGCGTATTTTTTAACACCATTGGTTATTTAAGTTCGAGCACCTATACCGATAGCCATACCAATTACGACTTTGGCTACACCGCTAAAGATACTTCTATAACTACCAAGTGGCTTTATTACATAACCGTGCCATTGCAATTGCAATACAACCTCGATGAGAAGAATTATATAGGCATAGGTGGTACTTTATCTTATCTCATAAACAGTTCGGGCACCATTACTACATACAACCAAAACTCGTTTACGGTAACCAATAAACAGACCGTGGCGCAAACAGGTTATTACAATGGCTTTAATAGCTGGAACGCAACAGTAATGGCACTCTACGGAAGAAAACTCACCAGCAGGCTTTCAGCAAGCCTTACAGCTTACTTTGGCTTAATGGATATAAAGAGCAATTCGGTTTTTGCAGAACAGAAATTTGAACGTGAAACAGGATTACGCATATTGGTATCGTATAACATTTTTCAATAAAAAGGCATGAGAACAAAACACATAGTATGGCTATTAATGAGCATCACACTCATAATGGCTTCGTGCAAAAAAAAGGAGATAACACAATCTACCACTACAGGCAACCCGCCCTTTTATTTTAACGGCACCATTAATGGTGTGCAAACCAACATACAGGCAGGCGTAAACGATTACTATATGTTTACAGGCTATACTACCGATGCTAACAGTGTATATAACTATACAGGAGAATTCAGAGGCAGTACCTGCACATCGAACTGCCCTAATTCCTTGAAGATTTACATTAAAGATTACAGAACATCTACCGCTACACCAACTGCAATTGATAGTACCATTACCATAGGTTATTATTCATACGCAACGCCCGCTGGCATGGCATCTATGTATTCAGTTCAATATGTTGATTCATTATACAATGCCACTGCCTTAAGCTATAGCTGGAATTTTGGCGACAACACACTATCTACACAACATAAACCCACCCATACCTATTTACATCCCGGTACTTATTATGTATCGTTAAATACACAATCAACCGCTGCCTGCTCATCATCTGTAACCGATGAGGTAGTGTTTGGCGAGGTGGGCAATTTGGTACAATTATCGTTTGCACCAAGTGCAGTAGGCGATACTATATCGGTAGCATGTACTGTAGGCGGCGTTAACCCACTAACCTTTAACTGGAACTTTGGCGATGGTACTACCGCGTCAAGTGCTGCACCGGTTTATAAGCACGGTTATGCAGGGCCCGGTGTTTACCAGGTAACACTATCGCGTGCCGATGGCGCTGATTCAATAGAAACAAGCAGTAAAAACTTTCCTATAAAACCCATATCAACCTGCTATACCAACTTTACCCATAATACTATAACTCCGCTGGCCAACCCTATAAATCTTGCCGATGTTGTATTAGAGTGGCACGATGCAAGCGGAAACCTATATACCTCGTATAACAACAGTCAGCCCAACAAAAGCATGTTTAAAATAACCTCGGTAGCCGACTACCAAACCAACTCAAATGGCGAGCCCACCAAAATAATTCATGCCAAAGTTTACTGTACCCTTTATAATGGTGCAAACAGCATGGTACTTAGCGGAGATGTATCTTTCTCTGTGGCTTATCTTTAGCCTGTAAAAAATATTTTACTACCCTACCCAACCTTTAGGGGTTTTCATTCGTGTTGTAATTAATAGGAGGCAATTAACGCCATAATATTTATCCTATGAAAAATCAAAAGCTTTCCATCCTCTTAATCGGTTTATTACTTGTGTGGCTTGTACTACTCCGCTTAACCTGTCAATTTTAGTTAATTTAAACCCAAAAGCTGATACCATGAAAAACACAACTACCCAAAACATGTTAAAGCTGGCCATTATAGCTATACTGGCCATTACGGTAAACACAGGCAAAGCACAAGCCTGGATGAACAAGTTTGCCGACAGCGCTGCTCCAAGTTTTTTTGAGATCCAAAAATCGTTCAACACCTATTGGAATGCCAAAGGTCTCGATATGACAGACAGGGACCAAATGGACGATGATGAGGATGGCGCTTATGGCGAATATATTCAGTATAAGCGTTGGGAATGGTTTGCATCGAAAAGAGTAAGCCCAACAGGGCAGTCGCCTAACCCGATGATAGCTTATTTAGAAAGGAACAGAATTGAACAGCAAGACAAACAAAGAACGGATAAGAAAGCGCTACTAAGCGCATCATGGACATCTATAGGCCCTGCATCGATACCTACCAAAGGTGGAGAAGGCAGGCTGAATTGCGTCGCAGTAAATCCACTTGATACAAATACCATTTATGTAGGTTCACCATCGGGTGGTTTATGGAAAACCACAAACGGCGGCACAACATGGACACCCACATCAGACTATCTGGCTACATTAGGTGTAACTGATATTGCTATTGACCCTACAGATACAAGCATTATTTATATAGCCACCGGCGATGGCGATGTGATATATACCTACTCTACCGGCGTTATGAAATCGACCGATGGAGGAGTTACCTGGAAAACTACAGGCCTAAGCTGGCAAACCAATCAGGGCTTCTACATGAACAAAATTGTTATAAACCCAAACAACCATAACATGATAATGGTGGGCAATTATAACGGCGTAGCCAAATCGCTTAACGGTGGTACCACATGGACAAACTCAATGACGGGGCACCGCATTTACGATATACAGTTTAAACCAGGCAATTCGGCAGTTGTGTATGCTTGTAACTATCGCAGCGTTTACAAATCGACCGATTCGGGGAGTTCATTTACTGCTGTATATAATGCATCAGGTACAAACAGGCTTCAGCTTGCCGTTACACCCGCAAATGCAAATTACCTATATGCACTTGAGTCTGACTCCGCTAATTCCGGTTTTCATGCATTGGTAAGATCAACTGATGGTGGTGTAACATTTACACAAATGTCGAACAGCCCTAACGTGTTGGGTTCATCACCGCTTGGCTCAACTGCAGGCGGGCAAGGCTGGGGCGATCTTGCATTAGTAGCATCGCCAAAATTTGCCAACACCATTTTTATAGGTGGCATAAACATCTGGTCATCGGATAATGGCGGCACAACCTGGATAAACAAATCAAAAGGAACATCGCTTCATAACAACCCAAATTATGTACATTCTGATATTCATAAACTGGTATTTATGCCGGGTAGCTCTACTTCTATTTTAGCAGGCTGCGATGGCGGCTTATTCAAATCGGCTGATACAGGTACTGCATGGACCGACCTGAGTGCCGGCCTTACCATAATGGAAATGTACAACATCAGCAGCGCACAAACAAACACCACATTGGTATCGTGCGGCGTGCAGGATAATGGCAGCAATTTGCTTAACAGCGGTGCATGGTCTGAGGACCAACAGGGAGACGGAATGATGACCATTGTTGATTACACAAACGCCAGTACTATATATACAGCAACATACGGCGGAAAAATTTCGTTAACCACAAATGGAGGAACAAGCTTTACTGTAATTACACCCAATAGCGGAGTTGTAACGGGTGCATGGGTTACGCCTTATGTAATTGATAAAAACACAAACACCACGCTTTACGCCGGATACAACGACATTTGGAAAACCACCAATCAGGGCACTGCATGGACAAAGGTGAGCAATAACCTTACCGGAACAGCAACAGACCTTGTAATGGCTATGGCCATATCGCCATCGAACTCGAACTACTTATACGCGGCAATGGGTGTAAATACAGGCTACAACAATATTCCGGGTACCTTCCTTTTTAAAACTACTGATGGAGGTGCAACATGGGCCAATGTTACCGGCACATTGCCCATAGCATCTGCTTATATTTCTGCAATTGCTGTAAAAGCATCCGATCCGCTAACGGTATGGGTTACCTTTTCGAATTACACATCGGGCATTAAGGTTTACAAAACTACCGATGGCGGAACTACCTGGGCCAATACAAGCACAGGCTTACCAAATGTACCGGTAGATTGTGTTGTGTATGACGAAACATCGAACAACGACCGGGTATTTGTAGGAACCGATATAGGTGTTTTTTATACCGACAACACACAGGGCGGAAACTGGCTTAGCTTTAATACCGGGCTACCTAATGTTATGGTTTACTCGCTCGACATACAACAATCAGGTAACCTATTACGTGCAGGTACCTTTGGCAGAGGCTTGTGGGAAACACAACTAACTTCTCCGCTGGGCATTAACAATATCAGTAGCGAAAATGCCTCAATAAAAGTTTATCCCAACCCAAGCAACGGAAAATTCACAATTACAATTGAAAGTGGACAATGGACAATGGACAATGAGAGAACACAAATAACCGCGTATAATATATTAGGAGAAAAAATTCCTTTACAATTGTCCATTGTTAATCGTCAATTGTCCATTGATTTAAGTGACCAACCTAATGGTATTTACTTTTTGAATGCGGGCGGAACTTATGTTAAGATCATTAAAGAATAATCCCTATACCATTTAATCTCCCTTTAACTAAAAAGCCCAACTCAATATGAGTTGGGCTTTTGTCTTTTCGTTACCAAGCCTATTGGGGAGGCAAGGTGGGCTGTTAATCGTTCATGGTGACCAAAAACTCAGCATTCGATTTAGTACGAACCAATCTCTCACGTAAAAACTCCATAGCTTCTATCGGAGTCATATCGGTAAGGTGATTACGCAATACCCAAATACGTTGCAGGTTTTCTTTATCCAACAACAGATCATCGCGGCGTGTGCTCGATGATACAATATCAATAGACGGGAAGATACGTTTGTTCGACAGGCGACGATCGAGTTGTAACTCCATGTTACCTGTTCCTTTAAACTCTTCAAATATCACCTCATCCATCTTCGAACCAGTATCTATAAGGGCTGTAGCCAATATGGTAAGCGAACCACCATCTTCAATTTTACGTGCAGCACCAAAGAAACGTTTAGGTTTTTGCAGAGCGTTTGCTTCTACACCACCCGATAATACTTTACCCGATGCAGGCGATACCGTGTTGTAAGCACGTGCAAGGCGGGTAATAGAATCTAATAATATAACCACATCGTGACCGCATTCAACAAGGCGCTTAGCTTTTTCAAGTACTATGTTGGCAATCTTCACGTGGCGTTCAGCAGGTTCATCAAATGTAGATGCAATAACTTCAGCCTTTACACTACGGGCCATATCGGTAACCTCCTCAGGGCGTTCGTCAATAAGCAATATAATAAGGTATGCCTCCGGATGGTTATCGGCAATGGCGTTTGCAATTTCTTTAAGCAATACTGTTTTACCTGTTTTAGGCTGCGCTACAATAAGTCCGCGTTGGCCTTTACCTATAGGGGTAAACATATCTACAATACGGCTCGACAAGGTAGCCTTAGGATGGCTTGCCAGGTTAAACTTTTCGTGTGGGAACAAAGGAGTTAAAAAATCGAACGGTACCCTGTCGCGCACTACATCCGGCGATTTGCCATTGATAAGGTCTACACGGGTAAGCGGGAAAAACTTTTCGCCTTCGCGTGGCGGGCGTACATAGCCATTAACGGTGTCGCCGGTTTTTAATCCAAACAGCTTTATCTGCGATTGGGAAACATAAATATCATCGGGTGAATTGAGGTAGTTGTAATCGGCAGAACGCAGGAAGCCGTAACCATCGGGCATAATTTCCAATACGCCTTCAGCGCCTACAATATTATCGAAGTTATACTGTGGTTCTCTTTGTTGTTGGTTATTGTTGCCGTTGTTACCACCATTACCACCGCTATTGCCGGTGTTGCTATTACTACCGCTGTTATGCGCATTAGTATTTTCAGGAGGCGTAATAAAATCGGGCAGGCCTTGTGTTGCAGGCGCTGCGCTTTCAGCAACAACTTCTTTTACCGGTTCTTCGGCAACAGGCATTGCAGGTTCAGGTTCGTTATAAGCAGGCAATACAGGTGTGTCTTCGTGTTTCTTTTCTAAAGCCCTTGGGTGGTTAGCGCCCACTTTAGGTTTGTGTTCTGGCACATGATCGCCTTTGGTATCGCCAGATGAACCTAACTGGGTTTCGAGTATTTTAATAACAAGGTCTTGTTTTTTAAGGCCTTCTAGTTTGGTAATCCTAAGCGATTTTGCAATCTCTTTGAGTTGTACCAACGATTTGGTGTTTAAGTCAACGATGTCGTACATAATAAGTTATGTTGTTGGAGTTATGTCTTAGTAAGATGTGGGGAAAAAATGCGTGTCTGAATTCTATACTGTATACCCGGTAATTATCTGGCTTGTTTAATAAGTTGAGAGGGAAATGCGATGCAATATTAGTAATTATTTCGGAATAACAATAACACTGGGCTAAGTAAATGAAAATCCGCTATTTTTGGCAACCTATTTATTATCATATATAATGGAAGAGATTAAGCACTGGATAGATATGCTGCTGCATGCAGATAACGCCCTTAAAACCATAGTGGGCGAGTATAAAAGCTGGACATATCTTATTCTCTTTATGATTATTTTTTGCGAAACCGGGCTTGTTGTAACCCCTTTCCTTCCGGGCGATTCGTTGTTATTTGCAGCAGGCGCCATTGCAGGCAGTATGGGCGTACTTAATGCACCTACCCTTATTATACTCTTGTTTATTGCAGCCTTTACCGGTGATAACTCAAACTACTTTATTGGCAGGTATTTCGGGCCTAAAATATTCAGTATGAACCTGCGCTTTATCAATAAAAGCTATTTAGAACGTACCCACCAGTTTTACGAAAAGCACGGTGGCAAAACCATTATAGCGGCACGCTTTATGCCTATCATCCGCACCTTTGCACCCTTTGTTGCAGGCGTAGGTAGCATGACGTACAGCAGGTTTATATTGTTCAGCATAGTGGGTAACCTAATATGGATAAACCTGTTTATATGGGCCGGTTATGCACTTGGCGAAAACCCTTGGGTTAAAGCGCACTTCAGCCTTGTTACTTTAGCAATTATAGTGGTATCGCTTATACCTGCTGCTTATGGCGTATTACGCGGACTAATGGCAAAAAAGAAAGAGTGAACCCTGTTGCCATATTGCCTGTTGCTTATTTGCCTCCTCTGCCCCATTATGCAGCCATGCTTGCACATACCGAAATCCAATGGGATATACACGAGCATTTCCACAAGCAGTTCTATTACAACCGATGCGTCATTTATGGAGCCAACGGGCCGCTAAAGCTTATAGTCCCCTTAGAAAAGCGCCACGTAAAAACACCCTTGAAAGATGTTAAGATACGTTACGAAGCACAGTGGCAAACACTCCACTGGCGATCGTTAGAGGCTGCTTACCGCCGATCGCCTTACTTCGAATACTTTGAACATGAGCTTGCGCCCTTATACAAAGGCGACTATAAGCCCACTTTGCTTATTGACTGGAACCGCAAAGTATTTGATGCCATAAACAAACTAATGCAGGTCGAGATAAAACTAAGTTACACTGCCGAGTACTTAAAAACTTACGAACAGGCCGACGATCTCAGAAGCCTCTCAGCGCCAAACTATATAGAGCAGCATTGTGCAAAAAACATAAAGTACCAGCAGGTGTTCCAGGAAAAATTTGGTTTTATACCTAACCTGAGTATTATAGATTTGCTGTTTTGCGAAGGGCCTCATTCAAAACAATTACTGCTAAGCTAATATATGGTATTCCTCACCTTTAACGATGCCCCCGGCGGTATTTACCAAAGCCAGGTAATTGATACCTGCCGTTTTTGGGAAGACACCTTCCACGAAAAGGTACATTTGATTGCCTTTATATCGGGGCGTGGCTTTATGGCAAACCGCAGCAAAATAAAAGCAAGTTACCACAACTCTACAGTTTTACCAATGTACCCGGGCATTGCCAATTGGGAGAAGAACATGTTTCTGTTAAGTGTTGCTGTAATGCTATTAAAAAAAGAGAACGTTATTGCCCGAGGTGTATTTGCTACACTGCTTGCCCGCGACAGCGAGAAGTTCGGGAAGGTATGCTTTGATGCACGTGGCGCCTACACCGCAGAATGGACCGAATATTTAAAGAACGAAGCCCCTGCTATTGCTAACGAAATGACCAAGATGGAAAGCAGAGCCGTACTACAATCGAACTCACGTATTGCCGTTTCGCAAAAGCTGGTCGACTATTGGAAAACCTCATTCAAATACATGGCACTAAGCCATTCGGTTATACCATGTACCTTAGGCGCCCATGTAAGAACAACTTACGATGCTGCAAATGCTACATCCCTTCGTAAGCAACTTGGCATAGCAGATACTGATATACTGCTTGCCTATTCAGGTTCTTCAGCAGGTTGGCAATCGTTTAAAGTGCTAGATGAAACCATTACTAAGGCCTTTACTCAAAACCCTTCACTAAAGCTACTTATGCTCTGCAAACCCGGCGCTGAAAAGTCGCTGGCACAAAAGTTCCCCGGCAGGGTTATACAACAATGGCTTGCTGAAGACCAAGTGCAGAACTACCTGCAGGCTGCCGATTACGGACTGTTGCTCCGCGAGAACTCTGTTACCAACCAGGTAAGCTCGCCCGTTAAGTTTGCCGAATACCTTGCTGCAGGCCTGCCTGTACTTATATCGGAACATATTGGCGACTATAGTGCATTTGTACAACAACATAACTGTGGCTCGCTTGCAAACGCAGTTGACTTTACATCGTTAAAACGCCCATCGGCAGAGGCTAAACAACATAACCAATCCTTAGCTGAACAATACTTCCTGAAAAAGAACTATACTGAGCAATACAAGAAATTGTTTTAACATAAAGAAACCCCGCATTTGCAGGGCTTCTTACTATCTTATTTATTACAAACTACTGCGCCTTTACCAGCTTCTGGTACTGCACACCTTTACCGGTAGTTATTTTTAAACTATAAACACCTGCAGGCATATTACTTATATCAATAGATAGTTGAGAATGGCCAACTGACGATGACGAATACACAATCTCTCCAAGGATATTATACACTTCAACATTCGTAATTCCTAATTCGTAATTCGTAATTGCGACAGAAAATTTTCCGTCGGAAGGGTTTGGGTATACTAATACAGATGCTACCGCTGGGTTTAAGTCCTGCACACCAGTAACCAAATTATGCTGGGTATTGCTGCGGGTAGATGTTGCAGTAATGGCCTTATGTCCCATTACACTGGGTGTACATGGGCTGGGATTCACAGCTTCTACCATGTAACCGATTGTATCGTTTTTGGCATAGCAGGTTGGGTCGCTCCAGGCCACGTTTCCAAAGCTTACCGAATCTTTCACCTTCCAGCCGGTATTAGCGCTGTCGCGGTAAATAAGGTATTGGGTTATATTAAACCCTATATAATCGTTCCAGTTAAGATTATAGCCACAAGGCGAAGCAGGACTTATTGATACGTGTATGGTGCGATGAAAGGAGCTCAGTGCACTTTCATTACCGCAGGTATCTACAGCCGATATTTCGTATTGATATGATGTAATATTAGGATTTACTCCGTTGGTAGTATCGGTAAAAACGCTGAATGCCTTATAAGGTAAACTTGCAATATGTTTATATACCGACGCAACTTCCCTGTAAATCCTAAAGCTGTCTATAGAGCCCTGCGCAGGCTTATCCCACTCTATTAAATTTTTTGAAGATGTGCTGTCTACCGTTACCATACATATAGAAGGAGTAGCAGGTGCAATATCAGTGGCCACATTAAAACTTGCCGTATTGCCGCAACCATTTGCATCTTTAACGGTTACACTATAGGTATTGGGGTTTGTAACACTTATGCTATTTGCTGTACTGCCGTTACTCCAATTATAGTTAAACGGCAATGCACCCGAAGGAATAGCTGTGAGCACATCTGCACCTACGCATAAAAAACCGGAATTACCACTTATTATTACTGATGGTAAGGAGTTTACTTTCAGCGTAACCGAATCTTTATTGCTACCACATAAATTTGTACCTGTAACCGTATAGGTAATACTGCCTGCACCCGGAGATGCTGTTACACTTGTACCTGAAATGGTATTGAGGCCTGTTGAAGGGGCCCATGTATAACTAACTGCACCACTTGATGTAAGTATACTTGAATTTTTGTAACATAACGTATCGGATGATGCCACTACCTTTACTATAGGCACCACATCTACAGTAACAACATGTGTAGCAGTATTGCTGCATGAAGTAACTGTAGTTGTTCCGGTTACCGTGTATGTAGTTGTACTTGTCGGCGAAACCTTATAGCTTGCAGTAGCAGGCCCGCCTGTCCATACATACGTATTGGCGCCTGTACCTGTAAGCGTGGTATTAGAACCAACGCATATTGTACTTGTACCTGTAGTTATACCCACATTAGGTAATGCATTAACTACCAATGTTGCTGTTGCATTATTCCTGCAACCATTACCATCGGTAATTATTACAGAATATGTATTTGCCAGATAAACCAGATCTGTATCATTTGTCTGGCCTGTTGACCAGTTATAACTAAACGGACCGGTACCTGTGGCATTAGCTATAAGCGTATCAGCAGTACCTGCACATACTTTTAGTCCGCCTTTTACATTACTGCTAATAGTCAATGCAGGAGCTTGCACCGAGCGTACTGTTATGTAAGTTGTTTTTGTAAGACTATCGGAACCTGCAGCATTAGAAGTTACAAGTTTTACACTGTATGTACCAGGGGTATTATATACCACAGATGGGTTTTGTGCAGAAGATGATGCAGGTGTACCGCCTGTAAACGTCCAGTTCCAGCTTGAGGGGTTATTGGTAATTTTATTTGACGATTCATCTGTAAATTGAACTGTATTTCCATAACAAACTACCGAATCGGCAGTAGTAAAATTGGTCACAGGTTTATGCAGGGTATAAATTTCGCGCACACGATAATTTCCTGCATCACCCATGTAAATATTACCTGAAGCATCGCGCGCAATACCTGTTGGCCCGCCTATTAGTGCTGCAGTAGCCGGCCCGTTGTCTCCGCTGAATCCAAAACTGCCCTTGCCCGCAAAAATTGTTACAGTACCAAATTTGTCAGCTTTATAAATATAAGAAGCCAGGTAATCGGCAATGAACATATTACCGGCACTATCTACCGTCACGTCAAATGGTTGGTCAAACCCTTTTGCCACTGTGCTTATAATACCCAATGTATTTATTTTACGAATAACTTTATTACCCCAATCGGCAATATAAAGGCTACCTGAATCATCGAGGGTTATGCCGAATGGCTCTGTAAGTTCTGCTGCAGTTGCCGGCCCTCCGTCTCCTATGTAGCCGAATGCACTATTACCTGCAATGGTGGTTATAATGCCAAGTGTATCTACTTTACGTATGCTGTTATTTAACTGATCTGCAATTAGAACATTACCTGATGCATCTACAGCTATTCCGTATGGTGCGTTTAACGATGCCGCCGTTGCAGCCCCCCCATCTCCACCTGCACCACCACCGGCTATTGTGCTTATTATACCCAGTGTATTCACCTTGCGAACAAGGTTGCTACCCCTTTCAGATATATAAATATTGCCTGCCTTATCCACAGTTACAAACCTGGGCTCGTTTAAGCTTGCCGCAGTTGCAGGCCCTCCGTCTCCGCCTGTGCCGCCACCTGCTATTGTGCTTATAATACCGGCAGCATTAACCATCCGCACACGGTTATTAAAATAATCGGCTATATAAGTATTGCCAACTGCATCTTTTGCCACACCTAATGTTTCGCCTCCAAGGGTTGCAGCAGTAGCTGCTGCCCCATCTCCACTATAACCACTTGTGCCATTGCCGGCCATAGTATTTATATTCTGAGCATTTGCGGTATTACAACCCAATGCCAGTAATACAGATAAAACCGATAAATATTTTGCGTACTTTTTCATTATGGCTATTTTAATTTATTGAGGGATTGTGGTTATTATTTCAAATATACATTATTTACCTGATTGTTTATCATTAAAAAGCCCCGCATAACTGCAGGGCTTTTTGTCATCTGTTTCTTATCAATCACTGTGCTTTTATAAGCTTCTGGTATTGAACGCCTTTACCTGTAGTTATTTTTAAACTATAAACACCTGCAGGCATACTACTTAAATCAATGGTAAATGGTGAATGGTTAATTGTAAATTGCGAACATACCTGCTTGCCAAGTATATTGTATACCTCCACATTCGTAATTCCTAATTCGTAATTCGTAATTGCAACGGAAAATTTTCCGTCGCTCGGGTTCGGATAAACCTTTATACCCTCGGCAACTATAATAGGCATAATGCCTACAGTAATAGGTTGCGAGGCAAAGTGCAGGCTGTCTATTTTTAATACTGTTCCGTTATACGCAGCGTTTACATTACCGTTATTATCCTGCCTTGATGATTCAAAGCCTATTATAACGCTATCGGGTACAGAACCTACGTTAAATGGTACCGACATGCGTGTATATGTAGCTTCAGGGTTACTAATATATGTGCCGGTGTTATATATAACTTTAGCATTTTTATTGAACTGCAAGTTTACTTCTGCCGTATCACCGGGAGCGGCAGGGGCATACTTATAATAAAATATAAGTGAATCTATTTGTTTTGCATAAGGATAACCACCTGCAAGGGTATCGTGGTGATTGTTTATACGCAATTCTTTTCCGGTAGTGGCATAACCAGGTTGCACCTGGCCTCCATTATTTACCGATACGCCTGATCTGAGCTCAAGAGCATACTTGCCTGTGTACTTATCAGTAGTACGCGGGTTAGCTGTACTTATTACAATCCATCCGGCTGGGTTATATAATGAATCCTGTATCCAGTTTTCAAAATCGCCGTTTTGCATAGCAGGTTGGCTGGCAACGCCGGTGTAAGTTAAACTATCGAGTGTAAGCGAATTGCCCGGATAGCAACTTGTGCCTTGTAATGCGCCAATAGATGATATGGCTGCAATAATTACAGAATCGGGTGCTACCGACAAAGCAGGGCTGAATGTTTTACTGTAAAGCGTATAAGATGATACATTGCCAACTAATTTATACTCGTATACACCAATTACACTACCCGCTTTTTTAAACACAAACATTACTCCTGCTGTATCTTTATTTGCAATTGTACTGCACTTATAATAAAAGCGAACGCCGGTAGCCTTTTGGTTATATGGTATGCCGCCCTGCCCCTGCACCGGGTTACCGGTGGAATTGGTAAAATAAGCAAACGATGTATCAGGGCCTTGTTTTATGGTAGTTAACTGAATACCGTACTTACCATGGTAAGCAGCAGCTTGCACAACATTTGGCGGAGCGCCAATGGGTAAATTATTGCCCCCATTAGATGTGCTGTAAAAAGCCGGTTCCTGCCAAAAGGTAGAATCCCATGTTTCAAAATCGCCACCGGGTATTGCGGTTTGTGCAAATAAAGTACTGCCTGCAAATATTGCTAAACCAAGGGTTAGTATTTTTTTGATCATGATGTGTGTTATAGATTGGTTTTGTATAGCAAATATATATTAAATAATCGGGGAATAAAAAATGGCACACTTATGCACACGCTTCGTGTTTTCGTGTCCCCGTTTTTTGATTTCTAAAACCTCTGAACACGGTTGACACTTTTGAGGTTTTGTCAACCATCAACCTATTGGTTTTCAATAAAATGAGCTGTGAAAAAAATTGCATTTTGTCAACCGTGATTTGAGTTTTACTCATGTCGTTTTTTGTCGTTCCATGTCGTACTATATACTTTTTTTTACTCCGCTGTAATAACGTTTTTTTTACCGCAAAGAACGCAAAGTAAACAGCCACACAGAGTCCACAATGTTTTAAATTCATAGTTCATCGCTTATCGTTTATATCTATCAATACAAAAATAACCAATTAGTTTACTACATGTAATAAAATAGTGCATTACTTTTAAACAACCTGACATTCATTATAAAAAAAGCCCTGAAGCATATGCTTCAGGGCTTTTTTACAAAAGAACAAAACCGGTTTACTTAATGATAAGCTTACCACGGTCAATGGCTTCGCCTGCTGTATTATAAATTGTGTAAAAATAAATACCTGCTGGCCTGCTGCTTAAATCAATGGTGAATTGTGAGTGGTGAATTGTAAATGGTGAACAAACCTGTTCGCCAAGTATATTGTAAATCTCTACATTTTTCACTTTAAACTCTTCACTTTTCACTTCAATGGTGAAAACACCATTGCTTGGGTTCGGATAAACCACCACCTGTTGCAATTGATTTAAAGACTCAATACCCGTAACGCATGTTTTTACATACACTGCAGTATCTAAGGTATTCGAACAGTTAAGTGTAGTGGTAGCAACCACTGTATATTTTTGGTCGCCGGTTGGGTTGGCAGTAACCATTGCACCTGTTGTGGCGCTTAAACCAATATTAGGCGACCAGGTATACGTTGCACCCGCACCACCGCCTGCAGCGGTAATAACTACATTCGATCCATTACAGATAGTATCGTTATTGGGATTATAGGATGCAGACACAGTAGGTGTTGGATTAACTATTACTGCAACGGTTCCTAAAGTACTGGTACAACCTGCTGCCGATGATGTCGTAACCGAGTAAGTACCCGAAGCCACAACTTGTGCATTTGTCACAAACGGATTTTGCGAACCCGAACTAAACCCATTAGGGCCTGTCCAGGTATAACCGGTAGCACCCACCGAGTTAGAGTTAAGGTTAAGTGTTATACCACTGCAAATAGGGCCGTTACTACCTGCCGAAGGTGCAGCAGGTGTTTGATTAACAGTTACAGATTCTGTTGCTATTGGGCCGGTGCAACCTCCATTAGTTCCGGTAACAGTGTAAGTACCCGAAGCCAGAACCTGTGCACTACTTATAAACGGATTTTGCGAACCCGAACTAAAGCCATTAGGCCCTGTCCAGGTATAAGAAGTAGCATTTGCTGCGGTAGCATTAAAATTAAGTGTTGTGCCACTACATAAAGGGCTGTTGCTACCTGCCGAAGGAGCAGGAGGTGTTTGGGTAACTGTTACCGCCTGGCTATTGCTGGCAGAACATCCGCCAATGGCAGTAGCTGTAACCGAATAGGTTTTGGTTGATGCCGGAGATACATTAATGGTATCGTTGGTAGAACCGGTGCTCCACAAATAGGTATTGCCACCCGAAGCTGTAATAATAGTATTGGTACCCGAACATATAGCTGTATTACCTGTGAACTTTATAGTAGGCGCTGTAACTACAGTTACCGTACTTGTAATGCTATCGCTGCCTGCACTGTTGCTTACTACCAGTTTGGTAGTATATGGGCCCGCTACAGAATACAATACCGATTGGCTTGCTAAACCCGAAGTGCCCGGTGAACCGCCGCCAAAGGTCCAGCTTACTGTGCTTGGTGCGTTTAATGATGTGCTTGCATAGTTAATAGTAGAACCTACGCATACCACGGTGCCACCGGTAAAGGCAGCCACAGGCGGTACTGCCTGTGATAAGAAACGTACATTATCTACCTTTAAAACTGCTCCTGTGTAGGATGGCCCTGTTCTCCATTTTTTTGATGAGTTGAAGGTTACCGTAACACTATCGGGAGTACTATTGGATGAGAAGGGTACCCGCACACGTTTATATGAAGCTGATGCGGCTAACATAGTATCGCGATACAAAATAAATACGCCGCTATTTTTCAGCCCCACTTGCATAATGGCACTGTCGTTAGGGTTGGCAGGGGCATACTTATAATAAAACTCAATGGTATCTACTTTATGTGTAAATGGGTATCCGCCCTGCAAGCCGTTGTTTGACTCTATACCTGTTGTAGCCTCAGCCGTAAAGGTAGAATCGGCACCTTGGTAATTTTGAAGAACAGAACTTATTATAAGTGCATAGTTACCTGTATAGGCATCGGTAGTTTGGTTACTGAGCACACTGCTACTATTATTTTGTATATACCAGCCCTGCGGCGCTTTTAGTGTATCACCTACCCAGCTTTCTAAATCGCCGTTAAGCATGGCCGGTTGACTGGTAACGCCGGTAAACGTAACACTATCTATAATTAATGTACTGCCGGGTATTTGTTTATCGGTGTTTTGAATAGCGCCAATAGATGAAAGGCCGCCAAACATAATGCTATCGGGTGCTATAGGCAAGCTAAATGTGGTGTAGCTCAACTTATAATTTTTCGCTGTATCTAATTTTATTTCCTTCCCGCCTATGGTAGTACCCCCTAATTTAAATATGCAAAGCACCACGCCTGTGTCGGTAGCTGTGCGGGTATATTTATAGTAAAACCGCAAGCCTGTAGGTTTTTGGCTGTACGGAATACCACCCTGAAACCCGCTATTGGTAGGCTGGCCATCAAAAAAGTAACCGGCCGATGTATCACTGCCTGTGGCAACTGTTGTCATTTGTACGGCAATTTTTGCATGATACGAGCTGGACGATTGCGTTACATTTACCGGTAAGCCTTTTGTTATATTATTCACATTCGATGTGATATAATATTGCGGATCTAACCAACTGGTATAGTTCCATTTTTCAAAACCACTATTGGGTATTGATGTTTGAGCGGTTAATGAGCCTGCAATAATAATTGCAATAAAAAGATGTAATTTTTTGATCATGGTTAAGCGTTTAAATTTGAATTATAAATATAAATAAACTATATAATTGCCAAACAATTAATGCATAAAAATACGCTATACGACTAATGATTTTTGCACTATTGGCTTACTGCTAATTTATTTTAACATTGGTAAAGGAACCGTTGGTTATATATATGTTACCGCCAGTAGCTGAGTTGGCTCCGTTAAAATCGAAGGTACCCGAAATAGAAGTAGTTGCTGAATCGAAGGATGTAATGCGCAAAGTGCCTGTATCGGCACGATCGGTGTAATAGTAAAAATCGAACTTTATAGGATTTGAGCCCGTAGGATAAGCGCCATAAACGGCATCGGGCTTGGTACCCAGGTTATATGTACCCACCAGGTATTTAAGCTTTACATATATTTTAATATGAAAAATATCTAACACATATGTTTTGCCAATGTTTGTGGGCCAGTTGCCTATAATATCCAGTATGGTATCGCCATGGTTAATAGCGCTTGCATTAAAGGTAAGCAGTTGGTTGTTGTTATAAGCGCTCATGTTATAAGATGACAGGCCCGTAGGTTGCTCTACCCCGCTCTTGGCACACGATGAGAATAGCATACCTATAGTTACTATTACTATGGCCGCACCAATCGGTATTTTATTTCGTTCCCCCAATATCATTTCGTGAAATAAGCCTTAAAAGTACGAAATTTTATACAATTTGGCTATTACTCATATCGGGTAATGAAATACAACCCAATACGGCTTATTTAAAGGCCCTTACTTTAAAAGCGTTTTCAGCTCTTCAATGGCTTTAGAATTGTCGGGCTGGTTCATAGAGCCCTTTACCTGTATCTTTTCTTTGTCGGTAAGATGCCAGCTAAGCGATATATCATCGGTACCAGTATTATCTATCTGAAAGCATACCACGTTCACCTTACCTTTATACCAGCGGCTCATGTATTCCATCAACCGGTCTTCCTTATAGTTTTCAACCGGGAACAGGTTGCTGTAAAAACGGTTTACAGGGAAGGTAAAGCTCTCTACCAGGTTGTGCGGCGAATTATCTTTAATAGCAGGTTGCTTATACTGATCGCGTATTTGTATAATAATAATGCGGTCGGCATTTTCGCTGAGCCACTTCCTGAAGGTATATGAATATTTTACGGTTTCCTCAAGCCCGAAGTTATCTATAAGGCCTGCATCCATAGCTTCTATAGCAGGTTCGCTGGGCAGGGCTGTTATAGGAGTAATGTAAGGGAATGTGGCGCTCATACGCAGGGCGCTGGTAAACCACAGGTTTTGTGCGTCCTGGTTTACAAACAGGCGGGTAAACTCCACCGACTGTGTCATAGGGCTGTACTTAAAGTTGCTGTCCACATCAAAGCTTGTCATAAACGAAACCCCTTGTGGCGATATAATAAGCTTGCGGCCATCGTTAACAATGGTCGGGGTAATGAACATCATGGGTATCATGGCCTGTTCCTCGGGCAAGCGATAATCGCGCAGGCGCTTGTTAAGCACGTTATCGGTATTCTCATCCAGCTTTTCTTCAAAGGCATAACCCCTATCCTTGGTATAGCTATATTTTCCGTCGTTAAACCGTTGTAAGCGAAAAGCCAAGTCGTTAGTGGCAATGGTAAATGCAATAGGGTTGAGTATATCCTCTCCTATCTTTTCGAGATACTTGGGGTTGTTCAGGTCAATCGGCTGGTTCTTCTGCCTTTCTAAATAAAGTTCACGATAGTACGCTGCACCTACCATACCACCCGATGAGCCTGTAATAAGTTCGGCACGGTTAAAGAATTTGCCATTGAATACGCTGTCTAAATAACGCAGGGTATAAAAGGTCCACATGGCCGAACGCAAACCGCCACCGCTGGTATTTATAAATACAATGGGTGGTTTATACCCGTTGGCCTTTTCCGAATTCTTCAGTTTCCACAGATCCAATATTCCAATCATGTGGCTCTTATCGTGCTGCACCAGTTGGTGATCTTCGCCAAGCAGTTTAAATGTTTCGAATGAATACGGAGCCGGAGCAGTTTTATAATTCATGCCATAGGCCTTAGCTGCAAACCACTGCCAGTGGGTAGAAGAAAAGTAATTGATCAATACAAGCAGCCCTATTACGCCCATAGTTGTCCAGCCACGCAACCAATTGTGTATGGCGCTAACAAGCATGGTAAAAATGGTAAACAACAGAAACACACTGGCTGCAGCAGGTACCATAAGCAAAGGGTTATCGCGAAACACACCCAACACCAACAGGCTTAAAATAGCCACAACTTCAAAAATTGCGCCCGTTTGGTGGTTACGCCTGAAAATGCGTTCGAGCATTTTATGATCGTAGTGCTCGTAGCCACGTGCCAGCCTTATGCTCATATTGCCACCCAGGTAGGTTTCAATATGCCAGGTGCGGTCGGCATATACATCGGCATGGTGCGATGCGGTTTCCCACTGCATGCCAAAACCGAGCCTTACCTTTTCTTTTTTCAGCGATACCCTCGACACCTTTTTAGGGCCTATGCCAAATACTTTAAATATGTTTTTATCGAACAGGTAGAAATAGGCAATAGTGATTAGCAAGAAGCATGTAACGCCCAGCAAAAAGCCAAACATGTGGTGGGGCAAGCTTTGCGAAAGGGCCGCATCGTAAGCGCGGTTATGCACTTCGCAGCAAATAAAGGTTATTATAAAGGCAAGCGGAATAAGGCAGTTATTCAGTATAAATGTAAAGAACGGTCTTTCTAATGTTGCCAAAAACGGAAAGCGCCAGCTATTGATAATATAACTGGATACATTATATGACATGATGAAACCGCCACAGGAAAAGCCGACCAAAAAGTAAGAGCTGAAGCCCACTCTATTAAAATATTCGGGATATAAAAAAAGATAAGGTACACCATACTTGCCTGCTACCGATTGTGTAATAAACCCGAAGAACAGCATCCATACGAATATAAAGACGAGGTTTTCCTTAATTGTCATAAAGAACAATTGCAAAGGAAAAAAGTAAAAGGCGCGTCTGAGTCGTTGGTGCTTTTTAAAAATCATATCTATCTGAAATAATGAATATCGAACAAGGAATATCGAATACTGAAGTTAAATACCTGCGACTTATTTTTTTACGTCATTATTATTTCTTGCTGTTTCAACACTTTTGTTAAAAATCGCAATTAATTCATTACACTCAACAATGCCCTTATCTATTATTTCCATTTTATTTGCCAACGGAACCCTTTTAATAATTTTTAGGCCAACTAAGGTTTCTCTCAATTCTTTCAATAACACTTTTAGTTTATGAACGAAATCGGCCCTCGATTCTGCACTTTGAGCCTCGCCATAATGCAATGCCGGTGATGTGCCCGATCTGACAATTTGGCCCGAAATATGCTTTCCGGCAGGAGAACCATGTAAACCTTCGGAAATTTCTATAATAAGAACAGAAAAATCAATTAATCTTTCTTCCAAATCAAACTTACGTTTGCTTAGGTTATTTATTTCGGCATTCGACATTCCTTGTTCAATATTCGATATTGTTATTCTGTCCTCCCTTCGATATTCGACATTCCTTGTTCGATATTCAATATTCTAGTTTAAGTTTTCTACAATCTTGTCCTTAGGGTATTTTACGGAATAAGAGAAAGTAAGTTTCCTTGTTTCGCCCGGATTCAATGAAATTTTCCAGGTAAGCTTGCCGGTATCGGGGTTTTGTGTTGCTCCGCCTTTATCCTGCACTTCAATTACAATATCCTTATCGGTAGTTACAGGAACCTGGTCGAACACCTCTATCTTCAATGAATCGGGATGGGTGTTGTGCATGGTTATTGAATAGGTAAAGGTTTGTGTTTTGTTGGTACCTATCCATTTAGTCGAGCACAGTTCTTTTACACGCTCCCGTTTTACTATTATCTTTTTATCAATACCCAGCGAAAAGCTTATGGTATCGGTAGTGCTTTGGGTGTTGATGTATGACTTACCCACATACGCACCGGCATAGTAAATATTTACCTCGGCAGGCATCAGGTCAAGGTCTTGCGAGTGTATTACATCAGCCATAAGGTAGGCATCTTGCTTAAGCTTAGGTGTGGTTTGGTTGCGGTATAAAGCAGGAATATCCAGTTTTTTAATATCAACCATGTGGGCCTTGCCATCGGTAGGCAACGTATAAGGCACATCAATATGAAACTCAACAGCCAGTTGGCTTTCGTTAGTGGTGGTACCAACTGAGTTAGAACTAAATCCTCCATTACCATTTGAAGCAATTTCTAACTTCTCCTCATCTCCTTTCATCTCATTCATTACCATAGCCCTTTGTGCCGTTGGCGCAGGAGATCCTCCATACGATGATTTGTAATTATATGAAGTCTGGAAACTTAAATAGTTTGGATTAAGAAAAGGCGCTGTTTGGCTTACCTCAGGGTTCGATGTAGAAAGGGTAAGGTCGATATTGTTCCAATCATCACCAGTATGCTGGTATACATTTGCTTTGTAAGTAAGCTGGCAGGTATGCTTAATATCTTTAGCACGCAGGTCGTACTCAGGAGCCCAGCCTGCTTCGTAGGTAAGGTACGACAAACGGAATTCGAGATTTTGTGAGCGGCCTGATGTTACAATAGCTTCTACATCACTGGCAAGGGTATCGGTCTGGGTCTTCCACTCATACATTTCGCTGTGTATCTTGTTTAGTTTGTTTTGTATATACCTTTCTTTTTTATTCAGCCTCATCAGCGAATCTTGAATATGGGTAACCTCGTGCACATAATAATCGTACATAGCCTTTACGGTTGCGGCAGTTGTGCCTGTATTTGCACCCGATGTAATGCGGTTATTATCTAACAGGGTTTTGCCGGCCTGAATTATTGACTCCTCGTTCTTTATCTTTTCCATTTCGTCGTTCAGCACGTTCAGTGAATCGGTCCATTTTTTATTTTTTGCACTCTTCCTGCTCTCGCTCAGGTAATCTTCGTACGAAGTAACCGACAGTATGGTAATATCTCCGGTAGATGCTAATTGTATGGTACCCTTATCGATGTTCGATGGCAGGCCATGGAACACAACTGTTGATTTACCTTCGGGCAATGTTGCCTGTACCTCGTGGGTGGCAACTGCACCTTTTAAATAAACCGTTACTGCCTTTACAGGCGGAGTAAGGTCGATGGTAGTTTGCGCATTAACAGATGCAGCAGTGATAACTGATGCTAACAAGATTACTTTTTTCATGGAGAGAGATTATATGGGGTAAATATACATGAATAAGTAATTACGAATTAAAAATTACGAATTACGAATTATAATATTCTCAATAAAAAACCAAGAGGCCTCACAGAATCTAAACAATAAACAAATTGTACTTAGACTGTATCAAAAAAACACGCTGTATGGCATTCGTAATTCGTAATTTTTAATTCGTAATTAAGTATTACTATCTTTACCATTATAAATTCGTTTTTTACATGGAAGAAGTCCACGCTATAGCCCCTGAGGCGCAGCATTCATACGCTACTATATGGAGAAGGTTAGCGGCATACATTATTGACAATTCCATTATTTCAATATTACTATTGCCTTTGTTTGCCCTGTACTTAAAAAAGTCGGGCTTTTGGGACCTTATGCAGGTAGCCAAAACAGCACATGATGCAGGCTTTCAAATGGGCGACAGTTCTATGGGGCTTACTATTTTGTTTGGCCACTTTTTTCAGGACATCATAATAATGGCTGCTGCCAATTTTGTGTTCTACACACTCTATTACAGCATCTGGGAATCGTCGAAGTTTCAGGCTACACCTGGTAAAATGTCGGCCAACCTTAAGGTGGTTGACGAGAACGGCAACCGCATGACTTTTTTACGCGCACTATCGCGCAACCTGCTTAAGATCGTATCGACCGCAGTAATTTACATTGGTTATTTAATGGCACTGGTAACCGAAAAGCACCAGACCCTGCACGATAAAATAACCAACAGCTATGTACTTAAAACCAGTTACGAAATTCCGCATATACAAGGTGTAGAATATGCAGGTTTCTGGCGCAGGCTTGCAGCTTTCGTCCTCGATTGGCTGATGTTGCAAATGCTGCTTACCCCACTCAGCATTTTTGTACTTGTTGATGGTAAAAATCCGGTAAACGAATTCATGAAGCAGTATGTCAATCACCAGCCACTTATTATTCCGCCGGTAGATGCTGTAATACGTTTTATACTTGTAATTATTGCAAGTTCACTAATCACCTTCTTTTACTACGCTTCATTCGAATCATCGCGCTTTCAGGCCACTCCCGGTAAAATAGCTATTGGTATCCGCGTATCGGATATGCTCGGGCAAAGGCTCAGCTTTTGGAGAGCAGCAGGCAGGTATGCAGGCAAACTGGTATCGAACCTTACATTTTTCATTGGTTATATTATGGCAGGCTTTACACCTAAGGCACAGGCCCTGCACGATGAACTGGCAGACACATTGGTTGTGAAGAGCCAGGTTCCTAAAATGTAATTTTGAATTTGAAATAGTAAATGGTAAATGCTTAGGCTTACCATTATTATTCTATTGCTTCATTTTGTATTTTAGTTGTATAATACTCAATAGCGCATTAAACTTATGCAGGTTTAAAGAATCAAACATAAAAGAAATAACACCACTTTGAAAAAATTACTATTTGTTTTATTTCTTATTTCTGTTCCATTGCTTTCTCAGGCATACGAGTTTGCGGGCTACATAAGCATACAACATATAAGCGGTAACACTTACCAGGTTACAGCAACTGATTATTCCTTTGGCGATCCTGAAAATTCGGGCAGGTGCGATAAGTTTGACAGTGATACATTGCGGATATATTATGGAGACAATACTTCAGGAATTCTTTACCGTTCTAATGGGAATATATACCCTCCTAATACTTATCCTGGTGGCGATTCGCTATGCCCATGCCTGAAAGCAAATATTTACATAGGCCAGCACACTTTTTCGGGGCCAGGTGCATATACTATATGGTTTTTTGGCGGTGGTTATATAAACGGTATAGTTAACATGATTAATTCCGGAGCAATGGCTATGATCATATCTAACACACTGTATGTAAATCCGGCAGCAGGTAACTTTTCAATGCCTGTAATTACTAATCCACCTGTTTGTACTTACGGCTGTTTAGGCCAATGCTATAGCTTTAATCTTGGCGCAACTGCATCCACCGGAGATAGTGTTGCTTATGCACTAGGGTTCGATTCTTTACCCGGATACTTTATACCCCACGGTGTTACTGTCGATTCCATTACGGGTGAATTAAACTGGTGCAGCCCATCGCGTGTAGGGCTATATAATTTCTCCATAGTATTCACAACATACGTTGGTACAACACATAAAATTTTAGTTGACAAAGAGGAAGTACAATTGAATGTAACGATAGATAGCAGTTGCACTATGGGCATTAATGAACTAACTGCTACCGGTGGATATATGATGTATCCTAATCCGGCTGAAAGCATTATATATATTAACGGTACAAGTGAAAACGATAAACAAATAACTGTATATAATATGGTTGGGCAACTGATGTTCTCGGCAGAAGAAAACCAAAAACAGTTTACACTTAACACATCGAGCCTGAATGATGGGATTTATTTTGTAACTATTAAAGAAATTGAAACAGGAAGTGCTTACACACTGAAATTAGTTAAGAATTAATCAGTATTGATTTATATCATTTTTCTATTTCAAATATTCACATATTTTTACCCTCATTAATACAAATGTATTTATGAGGCACCATTTACTCGTTTTATTTATTTTTCTGTCAGCAATTACTTATGTAAAAGCACAATCGCAAGTCGATTCGGCTAGTGTGCCATTGGTAGTGCGGAAAGGATTTAACAGCGAGCATGCAGAGTTTTCGAAAAAGAACGAGTGGTATGTTGTTAAGCATCCGCACGATGAAGCAGAATACATTGCTTTTTTTAATGAAGGCGCCGGTTGGACAGGCCGTGTATTTGTAGATGCACATGGTAACCTTAGCGACCTGCAGGCAAGACATATTGATTCGGTACCCAAAGTAGTGCAAGCCAAATTTACCAAACAACACTATGGCGCAAAAATTGTACAGTGGAGCGATGAGTATTACAGCCGCCCTTATAAATACACCGTAAGCTTTTACAATAATATGTACGAGTATATTGTTACGTACGATTCGCTGGCAACACGTATAAATACTATGATCCTTCTCCCTTACGATTCCCTGCCTGTTCCATCGAAAGTATATTTAAAAGCCAGGTTCGGTAACTTCCTGGCTAAAGAGAGCTGGCCATTGCGCAGTAATATTGATTCGGCGAATGTAAAAACATACCAGGTAGGCATTCGCAAGGACAAACTAAACATTTACAAAATTGTGTTCAACTCGGGTGGTGAGTTTATTAGTTCGGATATTAAAAAGCTAAAGGAAGTAGAGTAGCCTATATTATTAGCGTCGTGTTGAGTTTGTCGAAACATCTTCCAATAAAAAAAACAGACCTACTCCATCAGCCCCCAACCCCCTATAGGGGGCCAAAGAACGTTTGTGTATTAAAGCCCCTTTAGGGGTTGGGGCAAGCACAAAACAACCAGCCGCTCCACTTGAGCTTATTCCCTAATTATTATATTTGAGTTATGAAAACACTTGCATTTATATTGCTATCGGCAACACTTATCTTCTCTTGCAAAAATGCAAACACCCCTGCCGAAACATCAACAGAAACTTCGAAGCCTAAAACTGATTCAGTAGCAAAACCGCCACCTGTTGTGCAGTACGATACAGTTGAAGCGAAAGATATATGGGTACAAAACAAACCTATTATAAATACACCAGTGCGCGATTTGCAACATTTGTTAAAAACTGCTGATTCTGTTACGCACGGAACAATAACTGAATTTGGCTACAACTATACCGAATACAACCTGAAGGGAACCGTTATACGTTACCATGATAGTGTGTTCGCGAATTTAATTATGCGCGACAACATCCTTACATTTAGTATTGCCGGGCATGGCATAAAAGTAGGCGACGATCAGAGCCTGCTAAAAGCAATGTTCCCAAAGCCATTCGCAGAAAGAGATTCTTCTACTGTCGCAAAACAACATAACAGCATTGTATATGTATTGGTAAGGCATGCCAATATCGAACTGCATTTTCTGCTGAACCCACAAGGCACTATTATTGGTATAGAAATTATGACCGTGCTTGATGCCTAAACTACAGAACCTTTATAACCCCAGCGAGGTGAAATGTTTATAGCAAAACGGTCACCCACCATACCTACCCCGCCGAGCACCAATTAACTATACGCAATCAAGGTAGTCGGCGGGCATTGTTCCGCAATGTTTGTAATATCTACAAACATTTCACCCCTCTGGGGTTTAATCTCTAATGATTATCTTTGAATTATGAAACCCACAGCACTAACAATTTTATTTGCTCTCCTACTCTTCTCCTGCCGGAATAGTGAAACACCTGCTGGATCAACTACTAAAAGCGATACAACCAAATCGGCACTTACTAAGCTGATAAAAAGCACAAGCCAGCAAACAGATTCACTTGCAACAATGCAGTATGATTCGGTAAAAGATGATAACATATTGGTTGCCGGTTACCCTATTGTAGTTACTACCAAACAAAGAATGGAGAAGTTTTTAAAACAGGCCGATTCTGTTTTTGCTTACCACAGCGATGAAGATAATTGCATTGATACCGATTACCATTTAAAGGCTTCCCTCTTTATTTATTGCAATAACAGCTTCCAATATTTCAGCATAAAAGATAATAGCGTTCGTTTTTCGGTAAATGGCAAGAGCATTAAGATCGGCGACAATGTAAATGTGTTGAAATCTGTTTTGCCCCAATCATATGTGGCCCAACACAAAATAGGTGGCGATACAAGTGATTCCACCCTTATAGAAGCATACCTGAAAGATTCCTACCGCACATTAGACTTTACCATTAATGGCAAAAACAAAATTATAGCCATAGAAGTAAGTAGTGGCGAGGAGGACTAACCCGCTCAATCCCGAGAGTTCAATTGCCGTCTGCTTTAGCTGACGGTTATGTAATACAAAGTAAGTTGGGCTTTAGCACAAAACCAAATCAACCAAACAAAAACAGTTTTAGGCTAAAGCCACATCGTGGATACATTTTTTTCCGTCAGCTAAAGCAGACGGCAATTAAAAAAACAAGGACGCATTAATACAGCCCCCAGCCCCATAGAGGGGGCCAAAGAACGCCAATGCATTAAAGCCCCTTTAGGGGTTGGGGTAAACACTAAACTAAAAAGGGTAATAAAAAAGCAGGCCTGTAAGCCGGATTCTGTCATCCCTTGCGGGAGTTCCTATCATTTATCTAGGCAGGGCATTGCTACCCATGCTCGTGCAGCCTACCCACCGTGTTGGGCGAGCCGCCCTCAAGCCACGGCATATTTGGCTTTGCAACACCCGGGGTTTATCAATTTTGCTGTTGCCAGCAAAAATCGTGAGCTCTTACCTCGCGTTTTCACCCTTACCTTTTGCGGTAAACGCTAAGGCGGTTTGTTTTCTGCGACACTATCCATCACCGGTATTTACTACCGGCGTCCCTCGTATTCTGGGGGCGGGTTGCTCTATGTTGTCCGGACTTTCCTTCCCGTCCCGCACTGCTGCGGGACGCGACGATAGAACGGCCTGCTTTGGGGCAAAGATACAAAATAGTCGTAAGTCGATAGTCATAAGTCGACAGCCATAGGAAATGCAGCAGTACTAAATGTATTTACTTATGACTAATGACTATCGACTTACGACTATACTTTTATTGTCCATTTCTCGTTAATAACTCATGGTTGGGGCACAAAAAATCACATAGCCTTTACCTATCTTTGCAGCTTATTAAAATAGAACACAGATAACACAGTTACAACGGATTAAATCAGTGAAAATCTGCTCAATCAGCGTCATCAGTGTTCCATTGTATTTAAAGATCATAAAAAAATGAAGTTACAGCTTATTAAAAACAAGATTTACGAAATAAGAGGGCATAAAGTGATGCTCGACTTTGATTTGGCTGAACTATACAACACTGAAACCCGTATATTAAAACAGTCGGTTAAACGTAACATAAAACGCTTCCCTGACGACTTTATGTTTGAGCTTACAAAAATAGAATTCGATGCTTTGAGGTCACAAATTGTGATCTCAAACCGAGGGGGACTTAGATATATGCCCTATGCCTTTACAGAACAAGGCGTTGCCATGTTAAGCGGTATTCTAAATTCAGATAAAGCTATAGAAATCAATATTACCATTATGCGTGCGTTTGTCTTCATACGGAACTATGCGCTTACACATAAAGACCTGACAGAAAAGCTAAAAAAGATGGAGCGAAAATACAATCAGAAGTTTTCGGATATTGATGCCGCTATAACTTACTTACTTCAAAAAGATCAGGAAGAAGTTAGTCAGAAGAAGCGTAAACGAATTGGTTTTAAAATAAAGGGACAATAAAGTATGAAGTTACGAGTAGGCATAGTTTTTGGAGGGTATTCGAGAGAGCGCGAGGTGTCGTTTGCTGGTGGCAGAACCGTTTACGATAACCTGAACAAGGCCCTGTTCGAGCCCGTACCCATATTCGTTGACAGCTTCGGCAATTTCGTTATCCTCGACTGGAAGTATATATACAAAGGCAGCATACGCGATTTTTATCCGCCTGTAGAATATTTGCCACCTACCCCACACCATTACCAGGTTTATGCCGAATCGTTGAAAGACACTGACGGAAAACTGGCGTATAAAATGCTTGAAAAACTGGGCAAGCCTGTAAAAGCAGAAGAACTTAAAAACCACATCGACTTTGCCTTTTTGTGCCTGCATGGCGCCGGCGGAGAAGATGGCAGCATACAGGGCCTGTTAGATTATGTTAAGATACCCTACTCGGGTTCGGGCATATTTTCATCGGCCCTGGGTATGAACAAGGCCATACAGCGCAAGTGGATGTATGAAGCAGGCCTTGCAGTACCCGCATTTATTATTGTAAACCGCGAACAGGGCTTTGAACCATCTACCTTAAAGAAACTATACGAAGAAGTTAAACAGACCGTCGGCTTGCCTTGTGTTATTAAGCCTGCCAACCAGGGTTCATCGATTGGTGCAACAGTGTTAATGCAAACAGATTATGCTTCGTTTGAAAACGCCATATTAAAAGCTTTCTTCCTGACCAAGCTTACACACAGCACATGGACCAACATGAGCAAGGAACAGCAAGTGGATTATGTGCGCCATATTGGCGATATACGCGAGGGCATTGGCTTTCCGCTGTCGTTAAAGCATGGTAAGCAAAACAGTATTGTTATTCACCCCGAAGAATTACTGAAAAAACTAAAGGCACAGTTCAGCAAATCGAAGGAGGATGCGATACTGGAAGCCTTTGATGGAGAAAGCGAAGTGATGATAGAAACCTTTTTGCGTGGCAAGGAGTTTTCGTGCATTGTAATACAAGATGAGCATGGCAAACCTATAGCGCTCCCACCTACCGAAATACGCAAAGGACAAGAGCTGTTCGATTACCGTTCGAAGTATTTACCGGGCCTGTCGAGGAAAATTACCCCAATTGACCTGCCTGAAGAACGCATAAAACAAATTGCCGATGCCTGTTGCGAACTGTTCGGTAGTATGCACTTTAACGTATATGCCCGTATTGATGGCTTTATAACTGCCGAGAACCAGATATTTTTAAACGACCCGAACACTACTTCGGGTATGTTGCCATCGTCGTTCTTTTTCCACCAGGCTGCAGAGATTGGCCTGAACCCTTCACGGTTCCTTACTTATATTATTCGTGCATCATTGCAAGAGCGTGTTGTTGCCAGTATGAACAATCCGCGTTACAATGAATTGCTGCACCGTGTAGATACATTAATTAGCGAAGACAAGAACAAGGGCGCACATAAAAAGAAGATTGCCGTAATACTCGGTGGCTATTCATCCGAAAGACATATATCAGTTGAGAGTGGCCGGAACATTTACGAGAAGCTGGCATCATCGAGCCAGTATGAGCCCATACCCGTGTTCCTTGCCGGCAATGCACAAAATTATTCGCTGTACCAGATACCTATTAACATACTGCTAAAGGATAATGCCGACGATATAAAGGAGAAGATAGAAAATTACAAGATACACCCTTACATAAAAAAGATACAGCAGAACTGCGAGAGCATTACCGAAAAATATTCGACCGGCAACAGCCTTACTCCGCCAAGCAAACTTACCTATACACAGTTAGCCAAGGAAGTAGACGGTGTGTTTATTGCGCTGCATGGCCGCCCCGGTGAAGACGGACAGGTACAGATAGAACTGGGCAAGGTAGGACTACCATTCAATGGCTCATCGGCAGTTACGTCTGCTATTACCATAAACAAGTACGAGACCAACAACATCCTCCGCCACAACGGCCTGCTTGTACCCGATGATATTGTAATTACCCACGAGGAGTGCAAAAAAGATACCAAGGCACTATTTAAGAAACTGGAGAACAAACTGGGCGTACCTTTTATTGCTAAACCTATTGACGATGGCTGCAGTTCGGCAGTGCGTAAGATAGATACCCTGCAAGAGTTCGAAGCTTTTGTAAAGCTGATATTCCGTAGTGAAGAAAAGAAAGATGTAAAGGCAGCAGAGATATTAAAAAATAAAAGCCAACGAGGAGTTTCCGCAGAAGAATGCTTTTTTGGCTGAGGAGATGATAAGCAAAAAAGGCGCGCAGCACTTGTTAGAAATAACCGGCGGCTTGCTTACCCACCACAAAGGCAATAAAAAAGAATACGAAATATTTGAAGCCTCGGAAGCCTTATCAGAAGGTGCTGTGTTATCATTAGAAGAAAAGTTTTTAGCCGGAGAAGGCCAGAACATTACCCCCGCACGTTATGCGGTTAACCCAAAGCAAAGGCAAGCCATATCAGATAAAGTAAAAGCAGAGTTAAAGAAGGCTGCCTTACTCCTGAACATTGAAGGCTATGCCCGTATAGATGCTTTTGTGCGTGTTTATAAGAACGGAAAGGTAGAAGTAGTATTTATAGAAGTGAATTCGTTACCGGGCATGACTCCGGCCACCTGCATCTTTCACCAGACGGCAATTAACGGGTATACGCCTTTTGGTTTTATTGATGCCATTTTAAAATATAGTTTTAATTTAGTCGATAGTCGTAAGTCATTAGTCAACAGAAAAAAATAGTCATGTTGAGCTTGTCGAAACATAGTCCGAGTAAAAAAGCCTTCGACAGGCTCAGGCTGACGAACAAAAAGTCAACAGGTAAATAAAATATTGAAATTAAATTTGCCACCAAGTCACAAAAACACCAAGAAACTGCACACAAATAATTTGGTGGGATTTTGTGCTTTAGTGCTTTTGTGGCAAAAGACTATTTTTGAGAGATATTGTTAATTATGGGAGAATTCAAGGAATTCATAAAAAGCAGAGTATTCTTTATAAACCTGGCTATAGCATTGGTGGTACTGGGGCTTTTATTTGGCGGCGCAGGTAAATTTTTATCGTGGTACACCAACCATGGCGAGTTTATTGTATTGCCCGACCTGAGCAAAAAATCGCTGACCGATGTAGAAGGCCTGCTTCAGGAAAAAGGCCTGAAATATGTCATCATTGACTCATCATACGACGAAAAACTACCACCCCGCACCGTTATTAACCAGATACCTTATGTTGGGGCTCACGTAAAAAGCGGTAGGAATATATACCTCTACATTACATCAACAGTACCGCCACTTGTAGAAATACCGTTGAGTGTAATTGATGCATCGTTTGCAAGCGCAAAGATTGTATTAGAACGCCAGGGCTTTAAAATTGGCGGAATTAGCAAGAAGACTGATATATGCGTAGACTGCGTTCTGGAAGTCCGTTTCAAAGGTAAGCTAATGGCCCCGGGCGATAAACTACCTGTAGGCTCCCGCCTCGACCTGGTTATTGGCAAGAGCGTGAACGAACAGGAATAACATGCTCAGCTTACACGAAGCAGTTACAATTATTGGAGGCATCCTGAACATTATTGGAGGTATTATCATTTATATATTCGGGCTATCACCAAAGCTCAAAAAGGGATATATGGCCCAAATGAGTGAAGAAAAATACAAACGAAATAAAAGGCTTACCAATTTTGGACTTGCTCTTGTCGGTGTTGGCTTAGTGCTTCAGTTTTGGTTTGATATTGTTGGCTGCTTCCACTGGTAGATGGCAATGTCCGTTTTTACCGCAGCAAAAACCGTATAGGTAAATTATAGGCAACCCGTACCGCCTTACCGCCCTGCATACCGGGTGTCCATTTGGGCATTGACAAAATAACGCGCACCGCCTCGTCTTCTAATCCATCGCCTCCTTCTATACCTTTAAGCACCCGAACATGGTCAACCTGGCCATCTTTTTCTATAATAAAGGTAACATACACTGTGCCAGATATTTGATGCTGCCTCTCTGTTTCGGGGTATTGTATATGTTCACCAATCCATGCATCTACATCGCCACTGAACGTTGGCATTTGCTCCACAATAGTATATACCTCGTCGTTTTGGGTTGCCGTAATATCTAAGTTCAATTTAACGTAAGGCTGCAACTCTACCCCATTCGAATCGTAAATAGTGCCTTGCTTAAATTCGCCTTTCTCGTACTTATCATTTCGCTTTACCTGCATATTGCCCCAATACATAATAAAGTTGCCATTCAGTTTACCTTTAGTATAATCGACAGCAGCCGATAGCTTACCCTGATCGGTATAGGTTTTAACAGTGCCCTCAATTTTATAATTCACATAAGGTATCTCCTTCATTAACTTCCCATTATTATAATAGTTCCTGGTGGTTCCTGTAAGCGAATCGTCCACATAGGTGGCTTCGTTCCTTGGCAAGCCATTGTCGAAATAATCTTTCTGGGTTCCGTTAAGTTTATCGTGCAGGTATGGTGTTAGTGTTCTTGGGGTGCCATCAACATAATAGCCTTTAGCCATACCACTTTTCTCCCCGTTTACATAAGGTATCTCACCCAGTATCTGTCCGTTTTCGAAATAATATACATCAGAGCCTATTATTTTATTATTGGCAAATTTTGCTTCTTCCTGCACGAGGCCATCATAGTAATACCATTTGGCCTGGCCTTCGCGCTTACCATTGACAAATGGTATTGATGATTTTACATTACCACCATCATAATACACTTTGTCGGACCCATTAATAGAATCATTTACAAAAGTGGCTTCTTCTTTCAACTCGCCATCTTCGTAATACCATTTCGATGTGCCGTTCCGCTTGCCATTTGCATAAGCTATCTCAGCTTTACGGGTTCCATCAGGGAAAGTATATTTTTCAATTCCGTGTCGCTTGCCGTTTTTATACGATGCCTTAAACCACAACTCCCCGGTTTCGTACCAACCCATCGATGATAAGTTGTTCCCCATATTATCGTTTACGGTAAGCGCACTTTTTTTGCCAGACTTATAATAGTTCTCATTGCATTTTATAAACTTCGATCTGCTGTCATCAACCGAATCAATAATAAGCGCTCCGTCTATTTTCGCTTGCAATTCTCCTGTAATATAATAGTCCTTTACTTCGCCTTCAGGCTTACCATTATTATCGAATGTAGCTACCCGGTAATAGGCAGCGCTATCCTTTATTTTGGTAACCCTCCAGTTTTTATCGTAAAATATTTTTTTAGCCGTTTGGGCATAAACAGCAGGAGTGCTTGTAAATATGGCAATAACAAAAAGTATACGTAACCTCATAAGGCCAAATTGAAGGATGCAATTTAAGCTATTGTAAGCATTTTCAAAATAGACTATATGAGTGTAAACCTAATTGGTATATTAAACGATACCCTTACGGCCTGTCCATTCTGCATACCGGGTGCCCACTTAGGCAAAGATGAAACAACACGAAAAGCTTCCATATCCAAGCCTTGACCACCGGGTACGCCTTTCAATATTTTTACGTTGCTAACACTGCCATCTTTCTCTATTACAAAGTTTACGTAAACAGTACCCGTAACATTATTCTTCTGTTCTTTTTTAGGATATTTTATATGCTGGCTTAAATATTCATTAAGGTTACCGGGGAAGGTTGGCATTTTCTGCACAACGGTATATACTTGGTCAGATGGAGATTCTAAAAAATATTCGTCGTGCTTAACCTCTTTACCATTCATATCGTAACAGTTACCGCTTACAAACTTATTTTTCTCGTACTTATCTTTCCTCTCTAAGTTTTTATTCTCGCAGTATAGTGTTACATAGCCATCTACAAGCCCATTAACATAATCGTAGCTTAACCTAAGTTCTCCGCTTTCATAGTATGCTTTATAAAGGCCATTTATCTTACCATGGCTATGCGGAAGTTCTGACTGTAGCTTACCATTTTTATAGTAATACTTAGTTGTTCCCGTAATGGTATCATTCACGTAAGCCGATTCATTATTTAGCTCGCCTGTTTCAAAATAGTTTTTTGCCGGGCCATTTTTTTTACCATCAGCGTATGTTACTTCAGAATAAGGCTTGCCATTTTCGAAATAGGATATCGAAACGCCTGTTTCTTTATCGTTGGTATAATGCTTAACTGATAATACGGCTCCGGTCTCATAAACCCATTTGCCATCTCCTTCTCTCTTCCCTGCAACATACGGAATTACATATCGTGGCTTACCATCTTCATACCAGCCCTCTGATGTTAAGCAAACGCTCTTACTATCTCTTACATCCAATGCTTTCCTTTTACCTGATTTATAATAGCCCCTTGAAGACCCAGTGAATTTTGAGCTATCATTATTTACAGTATCAAGATAAAGGGCTCCGTCGGTTTTGCATTTAAGCTCGCCAGTCATGTAATAGTCGCGGATGGTATCGAGTGCCTTATTTTTAGCATCGAGCTTTACCATGCGGTAAAAAGTGGCGCTGTCTTTATTATAGACAACCTTTTCGTCGCTGTTGTAATAAATTTTTCGTTCGGTTTGGGCATTTGCAAAAAGGCAGGCAAATAAAGCTATAATCAGTAGAGTTTTATTATTCATATTTTGAGTGTCTAATACATTAACCCTATTTGTATTCCAAGTTTAAAATCGAATGCAGAAGTCGAAGTACTCGAATATAGGTGAGGTGTATCGGGCATATAATTCGAGCCACTACTAAAAGTGCCAAATTCTTCATTATTTATTGTGTTAGCTCTAACACCTATACCTACAAACCATTCCAAAAAAAAGATGAAGTTTACCCTCATTGGGGTTACTTATAATCTGGTTACCAAAAAGAATATCAAAGGCCGTTGTAGTTACCGAGTTGTTATTTACCGTAAATGCAGCAGAGGCAGATTCATCAGATGATATAGAATTACCAAATTTGTTTGTTGCATAATCTGTTGTAACATTAAAGTCAACATACTCAAAAACGGTTGTAGGTTGCCAGGTACGGTAAAACATCTGTGCAGAAAGAAACTTCCTGCCTCCAAAGAAGTAATAAATTCCGGCTCGTATAGTATTTCCATTTGAAGAATTCAATGCAAAACCAGGCGGGTAACGCCATATGGGGGGATTATTAACAGGTGTAGTAGTATTGTAACCATACCCAACAAAAGCACCAAATCTTTTACCAATATTAAGCTCCAGGCTTGCACCAAGCTCACCTATATCACCGCTGGTAGCTGCAAGAGTTGGGTTAGTTTTCAGAATAAAATGAATTTTCGAAACACTGCTATCAGTTTGTGCACGCACAAACAAGCTCAGCACCAAGCTCGCCATTAAAAGTATTTTGTATTTCATATGTAGTGGTTAAAATGTTCTGCTATTTAGCTTTATAGTCGCTTGCATCCAGTATCCATGCCGGGCTTTGGTTGGTCCATTGCTCGGGAGTAAGGGCAGGGTTGTTCTTTAAAGCCGATTGCACAATTTCATAACCTACGTTATAGCCTGTCCATGCCGGGTAATTATCTGAGCCAAACATAATGCCCTGTATCTGGTAATATTCTTCGCTGCGCATTTCCATTTTTATGCGGCTCCACTGGTATTGTGTTTCTTCTGCTGAGAGGGCAGTATCCCATGGGCATTTTACATCGGGGTAAAGCAAATGAGCAAAAGCATCGGCTTTGCCTTCGGCCACAACACGGTCGAGCAGGTTCATGGCCAGCAGGGCACCCAGGTTCATTTTATCCCAACAAAAGGTATGGCTATAATCGTGGGCTATATTATACTGCAACATTTCGCTCCAGGTGCTAATGCGAGGATCGATCATGATAATAATATTCTTTTTACTTATGGCCCAACTGCTAACTCCACCTAAGCCTTTTAATATTTTCTTCATATCCTGGCTCGATGGGCTTATGTAAAAGGTAAGGCTATCGTTCTTCAAATATCCCCTGCAGTCGGCTAACTCAGAAGTGATCAACCTTTCTATTTGTGCTTTATTGGTTTCTATGCCCGCAATAATATCATCCAGGCCGGTGGTATCGTGTATGGTAAACGAAGTATTGGGGTTCCTATCGACCGAGTTACCACTTTTTAAAAAATAGCGCTTGTGTATAGGGGCAAATGCTCTTGCATCGAGCAGGCTATCGTTCTTTTTAAAATTCAGGCGTACAGCTTTCAGGTAGCCGGTATAATAGTCATCCAGAAAAATGATTTTATCACCCGCCGGGGTTACGTACGGAGCAGGGTTAGGTATAGTACTATCTACCTGTCTGGTATGGGGTGCACCACAACCGAACAACAATAAAATTAAAACGAATGGTAGTGATAGTTTCAGTCTATATGATTTAGATAGCCCAAATTTAGTAAATACATTTGTAATGCGCGACAATTAAAAATAAGGCATGAAAAAACAGGTATAAGCATGGCCTATACCTGTTCTTTAATATGAAAAGTCTTCGACAAGCTCAGACTGACATATAGTAGTCGTGTTGAGCTTGTCGAAACATATTCCGTTTACTCTTTCTCCATACGTTTCGATTCCTTCCACAGGTGTTCGCTGGCCCAGCTTAATCCGCCCGGGTGTTCCATTAAAGCACGTGCAGCATCAGAATAGTCGCGGCACCATTTCAAAAAGTCTTCCATTGCCGGTTTGTGGTGTCTTTCTATTTCATCCAGTTCAGGCCAGTCCTTATGCTGACGGTGAAACTTACCTAAATGCTCTGATTTGTTAGCTACCGCCCAGTTAACCAGTTCCTGCGAACGCTCAGGATGATCGGCATCCCACTGAAATATATATTTAGCAGCTTCTTTATGGCCTCTAACCCATTCACCCAGCGCTTTCGAAGCATCGGGGTTATTATGTTCCCATTGTTCAAGCGGATCGCCACCCATTGCATAGCTACCACCTATAGCATGGCTTGTAAACAGCCCGAATGCTACTAAAAGAATTAATGTTTTTACTGTTTTCATGTTACCCGATATTTAATAATTGGATTATAAAAATAGGTTTTTTAGGGAATTGGTGAAAACAGTAGGGGCTTTGTTTTTATTCTCTTCACAAAATAATACGCCATTTTTTCCGTTATCTTCGCAGCATACATATAGTATATGTACAAAACAGCATACGTAGCATTTTTTCTTTTTGCATCATTGGGCCTTGCAGCGCAAGACCACCACGACCATATTGTGCCCCTGCACCGTAACCCTATTGTAGCTAATGCCGCAGCCTTGCAACAGCAAAACAAAAGCAATAAGCGTGCCCAGGCCTTTAGTATGGATACCATACCCTTTTTAGATGGCTTTTCGAAACCCGGCCCATACCCCGATACAAGCCTGTGGATAGATAATAACGTATTTGTAAACTTCGATATGCCCGTTTGCCCGCGTACGTTGGGCGTAGCTACCTTCGATGGGCTTAACTCTTTGGGTATGCCTTACCACCCGGGTATATCGCCTTATAAGTCCGATACAGGCGATTTTTTAACCTCGAAACCAATAACCTGGAGGAGAGGATTTATAGGCCAACACTATGGCTTAGGCGATTCTATTTACCTGAGTTTTTATTACCAGGCAGGCACTTATTTTGGTACCGATGCCAAAGGCAGGAGCGTATTGAACTATACTCCGATAAGTTCGGACACCTTAAAATTGCAGTTTCATGCCAACGGAGATACAGCATGGCACACCGTATGGTGGCGACTGGGTTACCAGCCTGTTGCCGATACCGACACCGTGTTCCATTTGGTAATGATACCTTTTAACAGCCTTGCCGATACCAGCTTTATGCGCGATGGTTTCCAGTTCAGGTTCATGGCTTATGCATCGTGTGCCGGCGCCGACCACTGGAGTATTGATGAAGTTTACCTAGCAGCAGGCCGCAACTACCAGGATACAGTGCAGGGCGAAATATCGTTTGTTTACAATGCACCGCAAATACTTACCAATTACCAGGCAGAGCCCTGGGAGCAATACAAACAAAGCGATTTGCGAAGTACAGGTATGCCCATATTTATAAGGAACAATAATTCGAGCGCTATTAATCCGCCTAACTCATCTAATATTATTAACGTAACCTACAACTATAACATCAACGGAACTTTCGCCTATTCAAGCGGTGCCGTTAACGTTGACCCATACGTTGATATAGGTTATGATAATAGCCCTTTGCAAGCGGACCCGGCACTGGCAACCGGTAGTTTTCCGGCAACGCTAAGCGCCCCTGCTACCTATAACATTACTCATATACTGCAACGTACAGCCGATTTCGACTTTTGGAACGACACCTTGCGTTACGATGCGATATTCAATAACTACTATGCCTACGATAACGGTATACCTGAATACGCATACTATGTTAATCCAATTCCGAATGTGCCTTCGTTTACTGCATACCAATTTGACTTAAACAATGCCGATACCATTTTTGGTATGCAAATATATTTCGACTATGTTTTTATAAATGCACACAGCTATACCTTTAAGCTGATACTATGGAACGATAAGGGTGGCGCACCGGGCGACACCATATATGTAGATGATTCGTTACGCAACCCTATTTATGCCAACGATGGCAACAACCTATTATTTACTACCTACAAGTTTAAGAAACCGCAAGCCATAGGCGCAGGAAAAATATATGTAGGCTGGGAACTTATACAAGGCGATTCGATGAACGTGGGCTTTGAGTTTAACGACAACCACCAAAAGCAAATATTTTATAGTGTAGACCTTTTGCGCACCTGGAGCACAAGCACCTATCCGGGTAGTATGATGGTACGCCCGCTGCTGGGTTCGCCTACCGGGCCGGCATCTGTAAATAACATGGAGGAGCCAAAGACAGATATTACTTTGTATCCTAACCCTGCCAAGAACGAGGTTTATTTTTCTGCCGAATTACACAACGCTACCATTCGCATAATTGGTGAAGATGGCCGTGTGCTTTATGAAGATGCTCACTTCTCGGGTAACAGCATCAATACTTCTTCTCTCTCTACCGGTTTCTACTTTGTGCAAATCACCTCCGATAAGGGTGAGAGCATTTTCAAGAAATTACTCATCTCGAAGTAATCCTTTAACCATTTAATACAGTATTCCGTTCATTTGGCACATCGGCGTAGCCAGCATGAGTTCAATAGCAAATAAACGAGTTATGAATAATCCTGTGCATCTATGTGTTCATTCCTATGGTGCATCTTTCCACCTCACGTTTTGGAGACATTATCTCCATTTTTAATTCCTAATTTGTAATTCCTAATTTGTAATTGGTTCTCGCGTTAGGGATTGCAGCGGAGAATGCCTATTCGGAAACAATACGCAATAAGTTTTCTTGTCGATTCGTTCCTGAGCCTTTACAGTTCTGCATTGCAGCCATATTAACCGACCTATTATCACTTTTTCTTATTTCTATCTTTTTACAGGTTTTTGCTTATTCTTGCGACTAACTCTTGACACCACTCTATAGCAACGACCTTTGTATTATCAAATATTTATTAACAATATTTCATATGAAAAATAAGATAGTAAACTCAGAAATATACCGCCATAAAAATGAATTTGGCAGTATTGCGCTTAAAAGCCGAAAAAATGGAAATAATCCTGAATCATTGTATATTGAAGCCTATGAAAAATCAACGCAAAAACGGCACCTTGAATTTTTGAACCTCTTTTTAACGGGCAATGAGGCTTTAGATATTCTAACTAAAACACATGCGCTTGGTAAATGTACGGGGTATATATTCCATGCCCCTAAAACAAGTGCCCTAAGCTTTACGGACTTTTTTAAAGAGCAAATTAGTAGGATAGATAATGTGAGAAGCCGCCGAAACCCTAATGTGGCATTAAGTAAGCTTCACGAGTTTGCAGGTTGTAATGACTTATCGTTTAACAAGATAAGTGAAGCCTTCTTGATTTCGTTTAGAGAGTGGTTACTAAATAAGGCTCCTAACCATAATAGCAAGAAAGTCAGTAAGACTATAGGAAAGACCACAGCCAACCTGCATATGAGTTGTGTAATGAGGTATGCTAACAGGGCACAAAGGAAAGGCCTAATATCTAGCCTGGCATATTCGTTTTATGAAATACCACCAATCGGTAGGTCAGTTAAAGCCCCGATTACTTTTACTGAGGAAGAGATAAAGAGGCTACAAGGGACTCCATATCCTAATGCTCCTGAAACCTGCAAAGCTTTAATGTTACAGTTTGCTTGCGGGCAACGTTGGGGCGATATAAGAGATATGACTTGGGAACAAATAGTATTAGAAGGTGAAGTATATAAGATAGTATTACAGCAAGAAAAGACAGATAAAGTATTACCTTCATTCATAACTAAAGGGTTAATCGATTGGATAGGTAATGGTAAAGAGCGTAAAGGAAAGATTTTCACCTCAATAGGAAATGATGATACTGTAAGAAGTCATTTGAATAAATGGTGTAAAATAGCAGGGATTGAAAAGCATGTTGGTACTCATACCATGAGGCGGAGTTGTGCAACTATACTTTACAACAAAGAGGTACCTCTTTATACTATTAGTAAGATATTGGGGCATACAAGCACAGATATTACCTTACGTTATATTGGAATAGATGAAAAGGATATAAAAAAGGGGTTAAACGCCATGAGAGTTATTACGGACAGTTTTTTATATTCGATAGCATCGTAACGTTACCCTTAGTAATGATTTAAGGGCCTGTAAGCATTAGCTTACAGGCCTTTTATTTAAAGCAGCTACTGTACCCACTACTCGTTCAATTAAACGCAATAACAAATTACGAATTTTGAAGAATTATTTAACCAATACCTTTTCAAATGGAAAACAGACTAATTGTTACACTTTATGTAGATGAACTAAAGCAACTTATAGAGGAATGTATTACAAATGCTTTATCTAAAGCCCCAAAGCCAAAACAAGAAGATGATACTTTGCTAAAACGTAAAGATATAGCAAAGCTTTTTTCGATTTCAATGGTAACGGTTACCCAATGGATGAAGCTGGGTAAGTTGCCATATCATAGGATTAATAGTCGAGTTTTCTTTAAAAGGGGCGAGGTATTTCAAGCAATGGAAATAAACCCTAAATACAAAAACTTAAATGTTACACGACCCCGTTTATAGTCCTATTCCATGAATTTCTTTGGCTTTCTTCCAGTACTTATGAAGTATCGGCTTGTTTACGCTATTTTCTCCGTTTGATGGTTCACCGGAAAAATGGCAAAATTTCTCAGGATAGTCTTTATCAGCATGTTTATTCCAAGATTTGAATGCCTCATAACTCATTGGCTTTTCAATATTGAATGGAATTTCTACTCCGGTTCTTATACAATAGCCTGTTTGCTTGCCATTTTTAGATTCAACTTTTACTGCCTGTTTAGTTATGTTGGTTTTATTGTCTTTAACTGGTGCTTTTTCAACAGAAACAATTATTTCATCACTAATTCTAATTAACCTGTGTGCTTCATTATAAATGTCTTGATATAATACAGGGTCATTACTTTTTTCAATGTAAATACCCATCTCATTATTATGTACTTGTGAAAACTCATACAAATTCATAGAAGTGATAATGGCTTCATTTTCATTCAGGTAACATTTGGCGTGTAAATCCTTACAAAAACTTGAACGAATACTTGTCATTGATTTTAGCCAATTATTTTCTTCGGGCTGCAGTTCATTTTTTCCGTAAACAACCCTGATGTCAATTTTCAACCTGTTTTTGTCTTCAAGAGATTGCTTTATATGCTCATTTATTTTTAAGTATGGGCTTATTAAAACTAATTTTTCATTTGCTTTATTAATAAGTTGCTGAAGATGGTAAGAAATACCTGTTGTTTCTAAAAATTTAGCCATGATGTATTTTGATGTTATTTCCAAAATATCCCGAAGTGGAGTTAATATAAAAAAACAGCGTGGGACATTTACCCTACCGTAACCGAGGTACTTGGACGCACCTACAGACAAATAAGATAACGCCCACGCTTTGCGTGAACGTTATGCTTATCACTGTCTGTATTGAAAATGTCCAAGTTTTCGATTACAAGAGAAGCTAACGCTGATATGTTGATATTTCTACTTTATCCTAAATGCTTTCATATATTGGTTATAAAATCAAAAATAGCCATATATTTCAAATTTTCTTATTTTTAGTTTTGCAAGTGAGGCTATTATCTATGGAAGTAAAGGTTAATGATATTAAGGTAAGCACCAAGACGTTAGTTCCTACATTGGAAGTGACCATTCGCATTCAACATTATGCATGGTTTGAAATGCCAATTTCTATTTCAGGTAAAATAAATACTGCTGATGGAAAAACCTGTGCCTACATGAGTGAATACGAGGTAGGCTATAACCACACGTTTACGATTAAACCCCAGGAGCCGCTTAATGAAGGAAATAATTTTAAAGGAGAATATGATGTAAAATTAACGAGCATTCTTACTCCTTTAGCTATTGACCATATTAATACATTGAGAGAGAAAGATCATCAAAAAGCTGTTCGTTTTCTATTTGATTTCATAGTAAAACATCAATATCTTCCTTCAGATAAGACAATTCAAACAATCATAAGAAGAGAAAGTGAGCGTATCGTTATAAACCAAGAAGTTTGGTTAAGGGATTATGCACCTGCATTGGGTATTGGAAATTTTCTTTTACTGGAGGTACAAATTCCGAATAAGCATAATGTTAAACCTGCCTGGGTAAAATTATATGACAGATTGTACATGAGATTGACTGAAATGGAAGATGCAATAAGAGAAGGTGAATGGGATGATGTAATGCTTGCAGCAAGACAATTTTATGAGGGCCTAAAAATTGGAGACGGGAAAGCAGGGCATAAAACATTTGAAGCAGGATTAAGAAAAGCATTTAAAAAAGACAAACACAATGACGAAGGAATCAATGATTTTCTTTCTGCAATTCAAAAACTCTTTAATTTTTTCTCTAAGTATATACATGAGAAAGACAGAAATAATAAACTTAAGCCTTTACCTGAGGCACAGAAGGAGGATGCACAAGTAGCTTTTGCACTTGCTGTAAGCCTGTTAAATTTAATCGGCAAGAAAATAAGTAGGGAATAGAAAGTTTACTGTAAGTATAAAAGCCCCGTATTTCTACGAGGCCTTTTCTAACTAGGCTTTAATGAAATTTAAAGCGGCGGCACGTTTTGCCAGCTTAGTAAGTTTAGTTAGGTTCTCATATTTCATTTCAAGATTGTTCAATGAGCCAAAGGTCTGAACTAAATTGGTAATTCTTTCAGGATTTGCTATGCAATTCTTGCTTGCATTCTTTATTACCTCAGTGGTGTCCATTATAGTTATAAAAGGAATAACAGAGCCTTTATGGTACGGATAGAAAAGCCTACCCTGCCAGGCTGCAAAGGTTATCCAGTAGAAAATATCTCTTTCTACTTCATTATCTGCAATGAAGGTGAAACTATTGCAGAATGGCTTAGGATGTGGTTGACCACTATTTAGCCCTTTATTAAGGATGTAAAAGCAGTTTTGCTCATTTGCAGTCGAGCTACTGTAGGTTTTTAACGTGAACTGTTTCATAGGTTTTTGGTTTATGCAAACTGCGTGTATGCAGTACTACGGTTATCCGCAAACAACAAAGGCAGGGCGGTTCTGTCACCGGATTTCATGGCTGTTATCCGGGAAACCGGATTGTGGAATAACTTATGGCGAGAAAATCCATTGTTACCCCTGCCTTTTGGGCGGATTTAAAATATTCTATGAAATGAAGAGAGGACTGGTACTGAAAGATCCAGTATATGATGAATGAGTAGTATATTTTAAATACGTTCCGGCGCTGAAGTATTTCCGAATCAGGCAAATGTTGCTATTGAAAAGCAGTCAATTTTTGCCTGTTCCGGTTCAGCAAAGGAATAACAAGGGAGGAATTGCAATAATTTATGCCGCAAAAGCCGGTTGACAGGTTCGGCTGTTTGCCCTGACTTTAACTTTGTGGATAATCGGAGTAATGTTAGATGTGGGTATAGGTCTGTATAAGTTTGATTAACTTTGTTTTATGACACTAAAAAAAATAGTAGAACTATCACCACTTATTACAGCATTTCTAATCTTTAATGGATTACTCAAATTATCCATTTATTATGGATATTGGGGAATTCATATTATTGATTATTTGAATTTCTCTGAAATTCTTTTGTCATTTTTTAATGACCTAAATATAATTATATTATGTTGTCTTATTTTTGTATGCCATCAAGTTGTTTTTGCAATAGTTTTTGCATTACTAGAAAAGAACCAAAGAAAAAAGATTTCCAGTCCTTCCGCTCCACATCAGGCTATACCGACAGCCAATGAAGTTAAAGCAACCGAACCAGTCTTGGAATCCATATCAGATGCTGTAGGACATACATTTACTCACCAAAAAGGCTGGCTACTATTGGGTAGTTTTTTTGTAGTGGCTATTTTTTCAATATTATTTATCTTTTTCAATAAAATGTGGTTGTTATATTTTGCAATTTTCGCAATAACACAGTTTTTATTTTTATGTATAGTACTTTATATGAAGGGGTCTGAAAAAAACACAATGCCAATACTCCCTATTTTAATGTTTGTATTATTTACAGTTAGTTTATCTTGGTATGAAATAAGATACACAAAGGAAAATTCCGCTAAATCGCTAACTACGATTTATTTGGAAAACGATGTAATAACAACATCACCTAAAATTTATTTCTTAGGCAAGTCGCAAAGCTTTGTCTACCTTTTCAATACTGAATTACAGCAAACACAAATTATCCCTGTCGATAAAATCAGTAGCATAAAGACCCAAAAAATTTAGTTTTAAAGGAAGATGTGATATTGGGGTAATTGAATTAAACCTTTACTATTAATAGTTCATTCCACCTTGTTGTATAGCATGGAGAAAGCTTTTCTTGTCTTAATTTCCATTTACGGTCAAATCCCTGGGCTGCTACTCGTACTTTATCCTTACCCATTAATTTGTTTATTCTATCCATTGCAGCCATTACCTTATTTTGCTTTGGATGGTCAGTATTATCAAATAAGGCACTTTGTACTTCGTTTTGAGGAATTATACCCATTACTTGATAAATCCTTGAATTGTTTAAAATTTTTTGCCACTTAATCCAGTTGAATAATTCCCTGTTTGTACTTCATGAAAATTTACAAATAATCTGAGGAATGATTATTAGAATTGGCGACTAGCTTGTTGAAACATGTTAAGTCTTGCCCTTAGTATCTACTTTGGACACGAGACTAAAGTAGTCTAGTTAAGTTTATCAAATATACCTCTAAGATAAGTTGCTTTCCAAATAATACTATATATGTCATATTCTTTTTGAGTGTTATTGCCATTTGTATTAACTTGCTGGACTGCGGAAAATACACCAACAAAAATAGAAGCTGTTAAATAGCCACGTTTTTTAGAGTCCCAGTATGTGCCATTTGAAATAAAATAAGCTGGCGAACCGGACATTCCTGGAAATGTAGTGGCATTAACCCAAATATTTAAATCATCCGGTAAATTGGGTTCTGATGAAATTATACCCGACTCCCATATAGGTAACCCATGAGAAGTCAAGTGAAGATTTAATGAAAATGGATATCCAATAATAAAAAGTATGTCAGTTGGTTGTAGTATTACATACTTATTGACATCAATGTGGTAGTTTATAGGATTAATAGAAGCCCTGCTCGTATCATTCAGCGGCAATTCAACGACATCGATTAGTTTATTTTTACCATCCACCAACACAGAATCCTGAATCCAAAGTTGCTTGAATTTTTTATCATACAAAGATTCATACTTAATAATAGAATCTCCTGGCGTAGTATTTGATAAATAGTGGATTTTTATTTTGTTGGGAAGTATTTTGCTGGATCCTATCTCCCAAAAACCATCAATTGTCTTTCCACCAGTTATAACATGATAATTAGTAACTAGATAATACCTTGTTTTAGATTTTATAACAAATCCACTTCCTGACCCTAAATATGTGTCGATACCAGAATGATTAAAGTATAATTCTAGTTCTAAACTTTGTAAAGATTCGTTTCTGATTGTTACAGTATCTTGACTATAGGTGCTTCCAAAGACAAATAACAAGATGAATGGTAGTATATTTTTCACCTAACAAATATAACTATTTCAAGCACCGAACTTATTTAGTAACTTGCTTGTTTGTAATATAATGGCTTGACGAATATCAACTAAATCATTCCCCTGTCTAAATTTGTGCATATATAGTGAAGGGCATCAAGGATATTTTTCACTTCTTTATCATTAGGGTTCTGTAAAGCAGTATTCAAATATTTGTCTCTCACCTCTTTCGTACCTTTATCCAGAGAATTTGTTCCGTGATGGCGTTCATAGGCATGTTCAAGTTCCTTTTGCAAACGAGGCACTTTACTAAACCCATCTATTATTACTTGTCTTGGATCATTTGGCATATATTTTCCCATATAGTTTTTTATTTTAAATTACTGGTCTTGGGTCTGGTTTTGGTTTAATTACTGGCCTTGACGGCTCAGTTATAACCGGAGGTCTTGGCGGTGTATTTGGAATTGTGGGTCTTGTTGGCTCAGGCATTGGTTTCTTTTCCATAGTGTTTTGTTTTTTATAAAATTAGAAATTTATGATTTTCCTTTTTTTAAATCTTCAATTTCCTTTTCTAACTTTTTGTACTCCTGATTACATTTTAAAAGTCTCCCATTACAATTTGATAGGCTGTCAGAACCATTTGCAATAGTCCTGTCTCTGCTATTAACCTGACCTTGTAAAATTTCAATTTGACGTTTTAACCAATCAATTTGTTCTGCCAGAGTCATTCTATTAAATTCAGGTGTTTCCCATATTTGAGCCATAATTTTTTAAGTTTTTAATTAGTTATAAAAGTAAAGCTACAAATTAAACTTGGCTCAACCAAATGTTTTCTTACGGTTAAACTTTGGGTCGTACATTTCTACCATATAGGTTGAATTAGGTAATGCATAGCTAAATCTCAAGATAAAAAAAGGCCGGTTTTAAGTGGTTTTTTTAGGGTCAAAATAACATATTCAAAAAACACATTAGCTAATTTTCTGCGCATCTAAATATCACTATTGCGCATTTGGCTGTTGAATCACTTCGAATCATCAGGATGCCCTTAAAATAGCTTTTAAGGGCATTTTTTCTGGGAGGCAAGAGGCATGAATACATTTTTTTTGTGCAAATTCAGGAAAAAAATCAATTATTTTTCAAGGGATGGAGATTTGGTATTAACAATCTCCATCCTGTTGCAACCTGCAACACTTTCTATTGAGTCAAAGCAAGGTGTTACAGAAAGAAAATCAGCAATTTACGGGCAAATTCCTTTACGAAATAAAAAAACATTCAGTTTTTACCCTGACACACGTTTGCTCATAATAGCTAGTAATACTTGGTAATCATTAGTTTGAATAATGATTTTTATGGTTTTTGTGGTTTTTAGAAAAATACCTAAAAAATAGCGTTACATAAAACTCCTTGAATTCGGATGTAATTTTGTATCATCAAATATGATGCAAATGGCTATTCAAATTACTACAATCGGGGTTCAGGAATTGTTGGAAATAATTAATTCCGAAAGAGAGAATGCATTTTGTTCCGGCTATGTAAAAGCTAAAAAGGAATTAGATGCAATAAAAACCGAACCCAAGTTTACGGAACTCCTAAAAGGCGTTAAGGAGCTTAAAAGCTATCTTGAATATAAGGGGTATTGGAAAGGTTCTATCAATACATTGAATAAAATAGCTCCCCAGCTTCTTGAAGATGGGGATAAAAAAGGCCATACGCTCTTATTCAGGTGCGGATGCATTGATCATACTTTTAGAAATGGGTTTCATTTTGAGCCTTGGAAAAAGAAAGACCGTATCCACTAAGTTTAATTCAAGCTATTATGAAAAAGGAATTTATTAGCCCTAAGGCAAAATATCAGCCCATTATTACGGCCTTGCGTAAAGAGATTTATCGATTAAAAAAGAAAAACAGGTGTTTAACAACAGACCTTGAAGACTCCAAAAGAAGAATAGAGACGTATCGGCTTATGACCCCTATTCTAAGTGATTGTGAATAACTCGAAACTTGTGCGCACATATATTTTCTATACCTTTATTGTATGGAGCGCACTGTTATTCTTATGCATTACTTTATTTACAGGCTTTTGGGGGTTGAATTGTATTCTTTCCCTAAGCACAGTTTGAGACTAATTTTTGCGACTAACTCTTTCCGTTATCAATATTCATGGTGCTTTCAGAGGTATGCGGTTATTACAGCGGATAGCCCGCAGCAGAGCGAGGACTTGAAGCGGAAAGCCCGACCCGAGGCACGAGGGGAACGCCCAAAACTTAATTATGAATATAAAAAGAAAAGCTTGCCCGTTTATAAAACAGACAAGCTTAGATAGGTGGAATGGCAAACTACACCAAAGAAGCTTCCATAGAAATATTGGTATTCAAAGCCTTGGATATAGGGCAATTGGCTTTTGCATTTTCGGCACAGGCTATAAAAGCATCGGCAGTAATACCCGGCACAGTAGCCTTAACTACTAAGTGCGAACCGGCAATAGCTCCGTTCTCCAGATTCACGGTACAAGTAGTTTCGATAGATGTCGGGGTAAACTTCGATTCGCCTAATACAGCACTCAATTTCATGGTAAAGCAACCTGCATGTGCTGCTGCTATAAGTTCTTCGGGGTTAGTGCCCACGCCCGATTCGAACCGGCTGCTGAAAGAATATTGGGTGTTATTTAATGTGGTGCTTTGTGTGGTAATGGTTCCTTTACCTTCTTTAACTGAGCCATTCCATTTTGCTGTTGCGTTACGTTTCATATTGGGGATTTATTTTAGGGTTAAATTTTCTTTTGTCAAAGGTATAATTTTTAATAAAGGCTTAACATAACAGCCTTCGCCGTCATTCATTTGCATTAATGTATCGCCTATGCTGTAGTTGGCGTTTCCGCCCCACTCTACCCTGTGCCTTATTTCCTCAGAGAACACTTTGCCATTTTCGGTATACTTAATACTTACGTTACATGTATCGGGATTATATATCCATATTGTTTTGGTGGCACCGGGTTTTAGCTCACTTATGTCTCGTTGTTTTGTGCTTTTAATTTCGATAGCTGTAATGGTTGTTTTCTTTTCATTACTTATGGTTAGCCTTATGGTTTTATCCCACATATTCATTAATAGCATACACAACATTGCTGCAGGTATATTAATAAGTATTATACCTATTGTTTTAAGGGTACGCTTTCGTTGCTCTTTTACCTTAACTAACTGAAACACCAGTACTATAAGGAGAATAAGGTTTACAATGGCAGCTAATACTATAACCCAAATCTCAATGCCTATTACAGTAACGTTCTCGCCAATGGCAACATACAAAACCAACAAGGTACATATACCTATAAAAGTAATTAAGGAAGTTACGAGCGAAACTTTAAAATTCATGGTAATATTTAACTCAAATTTAAGATATAAAGTATCTTTACAAAGATTTAGTTTATGAAAAGAAACATACTACTCTTATTCCTTTTTGTTACTTCATTTGGTGCCTATGCACAAGATGGCGGCAGAAGCATGGCTTTTTACGGAGTTGACTACGATACCGTTCACCACAAACGCGATACTATATCGCATGTCGATTCGGCCCACTTAGCCATTATGGCATCGGTAGCGGCAGGGTTCAATACCGAAATGAGCGGTATGATAAAACAATATCGCTCGGATCGCATTTACACAGGCTACAGCGTTAAGCCTGGCACAGCATTTACGTTTGGCTTCGATTTTGTTTCGAAAGAATATAAAAGCAACCTGTTCTTTTCGCTCGGCTTTGAAGTAGGTAAGTTTGGCTGCACAGGTAATACATACCAAAAACCCGGCATCTACTGGCCCTCCGATACTGCCAGTTACTCTATACAAGAAGTAACCCTCGACATACCTTTCAGGCTATATTACCGCATTGTAAAAACACCCAAGTTCAGACTTAGTGCAGGGCTCGGTATTTCGTTTGGCACAATTGTCGGACAGTATGGTTCCTTTGTACTTGTAAACCCTGTGGTCGATCTGGGTTATGCCGGCATAAGGTTCGATTTATCTATCGGCCGCCATACATGGTTGGCTTTAGAGCCTTTTTACACCATACAGGCCTTCGAAATTACTACGCATATAGAAACGGCAGGGATTAAGATAGAGATATTGTAAAACAAGGTTGAGGTTAAGTAAAAGCTTTCAGGAATTATTGCACACTATTTTTTAAAGTTTCCATATAATTGGCATTTACAGCAAAACCAAGCTCCTGTGCTTTTTGGGCATCGGCCAAAGCCAAAGTATATTCTTTTTTAACATAATACATGGCTGACCTGTTGTTATAGGCTTCCTTAAGCTGAGGGTTTAAGGCTATTGCTTTGTTATACGCATCAATGGCTTCATCGTATTTCTCTAAAAAACTCAATGCATTGCCTTTGGTATAATAGGCAATATCGTAATCGGGCTTTAGCTGAATAGCTTTATCAGCCGATTCAACCGATGCTGTATAATCTTTCTTTTGGGTAAGGCACTCGCTTTGGGTATTATAGGCAAAGGCATTATCGGGCCATAAGCTTATCATCTTGTTGCAGTCATCTAATGCTTTATCAATAAGCCCTGTTTTTAAATACACAGAGCTCCGGTTAAGATACGCAGCCGCATAATCCCTTAATTCAATCGATCGGGTAAAATCATTTAGGGCATCATCGTTGTTGTTTGCATCCATATAATATTGGCCCCTGTTGCAATAGGCCACTGCCGATGGTGCATTTTTAATTGCACCCGACCATAAGGTAAGGCTATCCTTCCATACCTTACATTGCTGGTATGTAAACCAGCCAAAAACTAAAACTATAACTGCAAACGCAGGGAGCACAATGCGATTATTGCTTTTACTATCTACCATTGAAACTATCCACTTACCCAGCAAAAAGAACAAGCCTATATAAGGTATATACGTGTACCTATCCGCTACAATTGCTTTACCAACCGGAATCAATTGCAGTACTACCACAATTGTAAAGACAAAGAACAGCAAGGCAAATACAATGTCTTTATTCTTTCGGGCAGGTTTGTATACCAGGTAAGCCAATGCCACAATAATTAAAGGCGCCAGGTAAAAGACCGCAGGATAGTACCCATTGTGCTTAATTGGGTAATCGTAAAAGCATGACAGGCTGAAAGGGAATATAGATTTCCATAAATAAGTGAGCATTGCATAGCAGCCAAACAAAATTCTGTCGAAGTAAGAACCTGTAGTTGAAACCTCTATTGCCTGCGTGCTATGCTGGGCATATATGGCCACAATGCCAAACACAACCGACAGTATTAAAAAAGGAGTTTTCTCGAGAATAGCTTTGGCAAAGGGCTTTTTACCCCGGTAATAATCTATTGCCAGTAATACCAATGGCAATGTAACAGCCATACCTTTCGAGAGAAGTGATAACAGGAAAAAGACAAACACGGTGACGTATAACTTCACTTTAGGCGCTTCTGCATACTTTACATAAGTGCATAAAGCCAGTAAATAGAAAAAGGCATACAACACATCTTTTCGTTCCGATACCCATGCAACCGACTCTACATGCATAGGGTGAACAGCAAAAAGCAAGGCGGTTATAGCAGCAATTCGCATATCGCCCGATAGCCTTTTAATAAATACCATTACCAACAGGGTATTACATAGGTGCAACAGCAAGTTTGTAATGTGGTACCCTTCAGGGTTAAGGCCCGAGAACTTATAATTTATTGCAAGGCTTAGCATGGTAAGCGGATGGTAATTATCGGCTACATAACTCGTAAATAGCGCCTTTATCGATTGAAAGGATAGGCTTTTGATTAAACTATTGTTGGTAACGTAAAAAGGGTCATCCCAATTGGTAAATTGGTTAGTTATTGAAGGAAGAAAGCAGACTAGGGTTATAGCAACAATACCTATTGCATACCAAAACCAATGGGCATCTTTTTTCATAGTTCAAATATAAGGCAGCAGGCCATTCATTTTAATTTATCCGTGCTAATCTGCTCAATCCGTGTCATCATCGTTCAATCCTGTTTTACCCACAAATTCAGTTATTTGCTATATTTGTCAGCCTTTCAAAAAAACGTGCTTAAAACTCTCCATAAAAAAAACAAACTGTTAGCAGTGGCACTGCTTGCATGTGGCATTGTAAATGCCCAGAAAGATACCAATCTGGCTCTCGGCCAACCATGGCCCTTAGACTATTGCATCAGCTACGCATGGCAGCATAACCTTACTGTAAAACAGGCACAGGTAAGTAGCGAAATAGCCAAGAACAACGTTACCGGCAGCAAGGGCAATATATTGCCAACCATTAACGGTATGGCATCGAACACATGGAACTATGGCCGTACCATTGATCCGTTTACCAACACCTTTGCTACCAGCCAGGTTCTGTCGCAAGATTTTTACCTGAGCAGTTCGTTCACCCTTTTTGGAGGAGAGCAAAGCGTAAACCAGTTAAAGCAAAACCAGGCCAGTTACGAAGCCAGTAAATACGATGTAGAGGTAAACAAAAACAATATTGCACTCAATATAGCATCGGGCTACCTGCAGGTATTGCTCGACCAGGAACTATTAATCGAAGCTAAAAACCAGCACGAAGTAACCTTGCAACAGGTAGAACGTACCCAGCAACTGGTTACCGCCGGCAGCCTTTCGCGCAGTAACTTATTAGATGTGCAGGCACAGGAAGCCAACGACGATGTAAACCAGGTGAACGCACAAACCCAATTAGATTTAGCAATGTTGGGCCTTGCTCAGTTATTAGATATTGATTCACTGCAACTATTTAAAATAGCAGTACCCGAAATTACCATACCCGCAAACCCCGCTATTGATGGCCCTGAACAGGTATATTTTAAAGCTTTGGTTAGCATGCCCGATATACACAGCGCAGAATTAAAATGGAAAAGCGCAGAAGATGCCAAGCAGGCAGCAGCAGGTGCATTATACCCCAAGCTTACCTTTAACGCAACCGTTGGCACAGGTTATTCAGGGTCCGATAAAACTTCGAGCACAGCTTATAACCTTGATACATTAGGTTATGTAGGTGCCTCGCCATTAGTAGCTAAGGAGCCTACAATAACCGAGGGGCCTGCGGTAAAATGGGCCGATCAGTTGAACAATAACTTCAACAAATCGTTTGGTTTCAGGCTGAACATACCTATACTGAATGGCTTGCAGGCCAATGTGGCTTACCGTAATGCTAAACTGAATGCACTTAACAATTATTACAATTACGAAAACAGCGAACTAACACTTCGTAAAAACATACAGCAGGCCTATGCCGATGCACTGGGCGCATTAAGAAAGTACCACGCCACTGAGAAATCGGTTGCATCGCTCAGCGAAGCATACAACTACACCAAAACAAAATTCGATGTGGGCATGTCGACAGCACTCGATTACAATACTGCACAAACCAACCTGAACAAAGCCAAGTCGGACTTGTTACAGGCAAAATACAATTACATATTTAAAATTAAAGTCCTTGATTATTACGAAGGCAAACCTTTGAAACTATAACCATGAAAAAAATTGTATTGTACATAGTTACCGGTTGTGTTGCATTGTGCCTGGTGCTTATGCTTAAGTCATGCTCCAGCGGATCATCTATTAAGGTAACAACAGATAAAGTAACTTCGCGCAATATTACCGAGTCTGTTTCATCTGACGGAAACATACAGCCTACCACCATTGTTAAAATTAGCCCCGACGTATCGGGCGAAATAGTAGAACTACCTGTGCACGAAGGCCAGCGTGTAAAGAAGGGCGACCTGCTTGCAAAAATATTCCCCGATGTGTACCGTTCTGCTTTCGACCAGGCTGAAGCAGCATTTAACAGCAGTAAATCGGCTATTACCAATGCACAGGCTCAGCTAGCAAGCTCACAAGCACAGTTCGATAACCAGAACACTATTTACAACCGTAACAAAAAACTATTTGCACAAGGCGCTATTGCCCAAAGCGACCTCGATGCATCGAACGCTGCATACCAAACTGCTGAAGCCAACTTAAAAGCAGCACAGGATAATATTGATGCGGCACAGTTCAATTCGAAGAGTGCCGAAGCAACCATGAAAGAAGCGCAGGACAACCTTACCAAAACCATAATACTATCGCCTATTGATGGTGTAGTTGTTGGTTTGACTGTAAAGTTAGGTGAGCGCGTAGTAGGTACTGCAACCATGGCCGGTACAGTAATGATGAGCGTTGCCGATCTTTCGAACATGGAAGCGGATGTGAACGTAAACGAGAACGATATTGTAAACGTAAAAATTGGCGATACAGCGTATATATCGGTTGATGCATTCCTTAACCGTAAGTTCAAATCTATTGTTAGCGAAGTATCGAACTCAGCAAGTGTATCGGCAAACGGTACATCGTCGGTTGACCAGGTTACCAACTTCCTTGTTAAAATACATATACTACCAAGTTCTTACACCGACCTTATGCCTGCCGGTACCAACGACTCTCCGTTTAAACCGGGTATGAGCGCAACGGCCGATATAGAGGTAAAATTTGCCACCCATGTCCTGTCTGTTCCTATAGAAGCAGTTACTACACGCAACCCTAAGGACACTATAAAAATGATGATGGCAGACAAAAAAGACGATGGTAAGGATGCCAATAAAAAGGCAAGTAAGAAAGACGACAACGCCGATAAAAAAGACACTATTATAGAGTGTGTATTTATATACAATGCCGGAAAAGTAAAACAAGTAACTGTTACCACAGGCATACAAGATGCGAACAACATTGAAGTAAAGAGTGGCCTTAAAGAAGGCGATGAAATAGTTAACGCCCCCTACTCTGCTGTATCGAGCGCATTAAAAGACGGCATGATGGTTCAGAAAACCGACAAGCTGGATGTGTTTACTGCAGACAGTAAATAAGTGAAAAGTTAAAAGCGAAAAGTTAAAAGTTATAAAGGCAAATAGCTTTATGAACTTTACAGACTTTTTACTTGAAGAACTTTAAAAACTTGATGAACTTTATGAACTTAATATTAAATATAGAAACTGCAACTTCTGCTTGCTCTGTAGCACTTGCAAAAGATGGTGTGATTATTGCATCAAAAGAAGCTAACGACGGACAAGTACACGCCGAAAAAATTACTGTTTTCATAAAGGAGTTAATGGAGAAAGCTTCCGTCTCCTTATCAACATTAGATGCTATTGCTGTGGGTACAGGGCCCGGTTCTTATACAGGCTTGCGCATTGGAACAGCCACAGCAAAAGGATTATGCTACGCATTAAACAAGCCACTTATTGCAGTACCCACTTTAAAAGCCATGGCATACGGAGCAGCACAAAAGCTAAAACGCGAGGATGTACTCTATTGCCCAATGATTGATGCCCGGAGGTTGGAAGTCTACACTGCCTTATTTGATAATACAGGTAAAGAAATTATACCAGTGCATGCTGAGATATTAGATGCAACTTCTTTTTCAGAATACAAAAGCATAGCTTTTTTTGGAGATGGCATGCCGAAGATGAAAGAATTATTTGCCGGCGATACCACCAAGATCTGGCTCGACGATATTTATGCTTCGTCACTCAATATGTGCAAAATGGCTGAAGAAATGTTTGCAACTAAAACTTTTAGCGATGTTGCCTATTACGAGCCTTTCTACCTGAAAGACTTTGTGGCAGGGAAGAAGATAATTAGCTAAGTCAGCATAAAGCGCATAACAACGCAGTACATTACCTTCACCGGTTTTCCTTTATGCATGTGCGGCGGCACTTTCGGGATTACAGACAATACTCGTAACACTTCTTTACCTAAGCCAAGCCCACCTGCAACAGCATGAAGAATCTTAACGTTTGTTACTGAACCATCTTTCTCAACTATAAAAGAAGCATAGACATGACCTGTAATTTGAGCCTCTTTCTCTACCTCAGGGTAATTAATGTGTTCCTCTATATACTTTCTCAAAGACGCTTGAGTATCAGTAATTGTATCCACAGCCCAAACATGTACAGTATCAGTGCCATAAATCTTTGCCATTATTCTTAAATACCCATCTACAATTACTTTTGCTTGCCAAGGTGGAGATGAATCTTTAACATAATAAATACCACCATCACTAAATCCAACATTAGCATTAGCCATATCTAATTGAATTCTCTTATAGTATCGCTTTTGCTTTGCCTTATGATTTAAAGAATAATTAACACTTTGCAACAATGACTGCTTCTCATATAATTTATAATAATCGGAGGAATCATCCTTTTTATATAAAAGAATCCGTTTATTAACTGAATCTGCAAAGGGGCCTATCTTATTATAGTAAGTAAGTACAATCTCATTTTTCCTTACCCTCCAATAACCATAAAAATGTTTTCTCCCTAAATCGTTCGACCTATCATCCTGCTCAAACGTTGAATCTGCCTTCATGTCCAGCTGAATGGAATGATCCTGTTTTTTCGACTCATGCCAGTAAGTTTGCGCCAAGCTTATTTGCGCCTGTCCTACGCTATAGCATACAAAGCAGAGAACTATAAGAAGTGGTTTCAGCATTTATCAAATTTACAAAATAATTAACCACGCAACTCATACGCCTCCCTCAGCAACCCTATAGCCCTGTCCTTGTCTGCCAGCGTATTTATTTCAAAGCTGCTCCAGCCTGTATCTTTAAGGGTGTGGTGGTCTTCTACCCTGCCTTGTTCTATTAGCTGAAGTTTTAGTTTTCTATTGAAAGGTATGTCCATCATACCGTTGCCATGTATGTGGCCAATTTCATGGCCATGCTTGTTGAACTGTATTCCACCATATTTATGATTGGTAACTGTTATGCCTTCCCATTGGCATACTTCGTTTTCAATATCATCCATTACGGTAAGCACTTGCGGAGCCACAACCATTGTGCCCATCTTCAGCCAGCTTTCAAATACCTGTGGCAGCAGCGGAACATGTTTTAAAAAGCTTAAATATTTTACCGCAAAGCGAAACATGTTATTTGGCTTCGCTCAATTGCTTAATGTGTTGCATGGCCCTGATGTGCACATTGCTGGTAATGCTCTGCGCCCACAAATTATAATACCATGCAGGGGCCACATACAACCTGTACCAGCTATTACCGGTAAGCGTGGTGGTGCCGTCACCATTATCGTGCAGCAGAAACTGGCCACGCAAAATATCTATGTGCCCCATTATCTCCGGGTCGCGGGGTTGGTTGGTAATATCGAAGGTCAGGTTTTCACCGGGCTTAAAGGTGGTCATAGTTTCATCAAAAACATAACCATTACTAAAAATACATTTACGGTGTGCACCTTCGTAATAGCCATCTACTGTGCTTTGCATGGGGCTGGGCATACCCAGTTTAAACAAAAAGTAATGGTTCGGTTCGGTAATCGGGTCGAATGCGGCAACATGCTTCCATACCTCGGCAGGGCTGGCATGTATAAGCATTGTATCGGTTACCTGTTCATCATACGGCCGGCCAGTGAGTGTATCTACTGTATACAAAATCGCAATAAGCAATATTACGCTCACGTTAAGGGTGTTATTCTTTTTCCGGAACATGGCCTTGCCAATAAATACGCCGGTTACTATAAAACCAAACACCAATGGAGAAACAATGATGAGGCATATACTTCCTTCATTTAAAAATATATAGCTGAATATGATCGCTATAAAGCCTGTTAAAACAGAATTGCCTATATAAATAGCATTTTTCATTTCCAGGTCGCGCCAAAACCGTGAACATATAATACCCATAACTATAGGTATTAAAATAAAATTGGATAGGATCAAAAACTCATCTGCTCCAGGGCTTTTGTAGAAAATATAATTTACATCTATGTACTTATTTATGCCTATTACTAGCATCGCAAATAAGTTGGAAACTATTACTCCCTGGTATAGCTTTGGTATTTTAAGTTTATTCATTGGTGGTAAATTTATTGTTCGCCATTATCAAATCACTAAATTATCAAATCTTCAAATTAATTACTTGTTATCAAGTTCTAGCCTTCTTAATTTTTTAGCTTTTATTGCTGTAATTGCAACTACTATAAGGGTCATGCTACCGCCAAATATCACCGAAGGCACCAGGCGCATAAACCTGGCTGCAAGGCCCGATTCAAACTCCCCTATTTCGTTGGATGAGCCTATGAATATATTATTGACCGCCGATACACGCCCACGCATTTCATCGGGAGTCATAAGCTGAAGTATGGTACCACGCACCACTACACTTACACTATCGAAACCACCACTAAGCAGCAGCAATACAAATGCAAGCCAGAAGTTTACATAGCAAGCCAGCGGGAACAAAATCATGCACAGGCCAAACCCACCTACCGCAATAAGCAGGTTACGCCCTGCTTTGTTCAGCAAAGGGCGCCATATCATTATACCCAGCATAAGCACAGCCCCTACCGATGGCGCAGCACGCAATATGCTTAATCCTTCTACTCCCACATTCATAATATCAGCGAACATGGGTAACACTGATACAGCTCCGCCAAAGAACACTGCAAACAGGTCGAGTGAAAGTGCGCCCAAAATAATTTCATTGCGGAAAACAAAATATACTCCCTTCGACAGACTCTCGAACAAAGACTCCTTCTCTACCTTGGGTGGTAAGGGCCTGCCCGGTATTAAAAATATAGTTATAAGCGCAATTATGAGCAAGGCTGCATCTATAGCGTAGGTCATGGTAATACCCAATGGCTTATAAATAAATGCAATTAGCAGCGGGCCGCCAATGGCGCCTGCCTGCCATGCCGAACTGTTCCATGTAGAGGCATTTGGATAAATATCCCTGGGTACTATTTGCGAAACAAAAGCGAAGTTAGCCGGGCCAATAAAAGCTCGTAATACTCCGCCAATAAACACAACAACATAAACCGGCCAAATACCTATCGTACGTAACACATAACTATCGCGCAAGGTAAACGCGCACAATATGGCAGCACACATAGCAAGCAGTGTGCCGGTTATCATTATTATTTTTTTACGGGGAATTATATCGGCAACATGGCCTCCAATAAGCGCAATGCCTATTGCGGGTATGGCTTCTGTCAAGCCTATCATACCCAGCCAAAAAGGGTTTTTGGTAAACTGGTATATCTGCCAGCCCACTATAACGCTTTGCATTTGCAGGGCAAGGGTCATAAACAAGCGCCCGGTTATAAAAAGCCTGAAATCGGGTAAACGCAGTGAAGCTATTGGGTCTCTTGGCACAGAGTAATTTTGAATACAAAATTACTCAATTAGGAATCGGAGAATTAGGAATTAGGAATTATTCATTAACTGATTATCAACCGTTAAAAGGTCCGGTTGATTCCTAATTGTTAATTATTTTTCAACCGTCAGCTTACCGGTTGCAATGGCTGCACCTTTACTATCAATAATTCGATAAAGATATATACCGGCAGGTTGGTTACCCAAATCAATTGTCCATTGCCCACTATCTATTGCTAATTGAGAATACACTTTTTCGCCTAACATGTTATATACTTCTACATTATTTGCTTTCAGTTGTTCACCTTTCAATTGAAAGGTTATTAAACCATTCGAAGGATTAGGAAAACACTGACATTGCTATTATTATATAATTCATTAATACTACCACCCACCATAAATGTAAACTGTGCAATGTAATTTACCTGCCCTGCATTAGTCCAATAACCTGATGTTATAGAATCAAACAAGCCACCAACATAATTATTTGCCTGATTACTTGTTATAGCATATACAGGCTTTGTAAGCCCTGCAATAGTATTCCATCCGGGGTTATACTGACCGCCAGCGCCATTAGGAAAATAGAGTGCAATATATGGTGCTGACTTAATCCCTGCCATTGTAAAACTGCCTCCAACTACTAATGCTGTCTGGGCAAAATTTCCGGCATTTTGTTTTTCTATAACTCCATAAGTAAATCCCGAATTCACCATTGTTCTTACTGTATCATTAGTACCTGAGCCTAAAGAAAACCAACTACTACCTCCCCACTGTGCCACATAATTTGCACTTACACCTCCGGCATTTGTAAAAGCCCCGCCTGCATACAATGAATTTTGAAAAACAGTAAGAGTATAAACTGTATTATTCATTCCACCACCAACCGGCAACCATACCACTCCATTCCACTTGGCAATATAATTAACAGGGTTGCCGCCTGAAGAAGTAAAGGAACCACCGGCATAAAGTGTATCCTTATACATAGCAAGGCAATAGACAGTACCACTATCGAACCCTGCAATAGGCTGCCATCCATTTATAATCCATTCAGCAATTTTATTTACTGTTTTACCGCCAGCGTTAGTAAAGCTTCCTCCCACATACAAAACACTATCGTATGCAGCAAGCGCATATACTTGCCCGTTTAATCCACTACTTAACGAATCCCATGAATGGACAGTATCATAACTGGCAATATAATTGGCTCCAATTCCTCCCGCGGAATCAAATGCTCCTCCGGCAACCAATTTATGCTTATACATCGTTAAAGCTGTAACTTCTTTATTTACACCCTTTGCAATAGGCGACCATATTCCGTTATTATTACCACAGGTTTGACATCCACTACCTGTCCATTTTGCAATATTATTTGAAACCTTGCCCCCGGCAGTAAAAAACGAACCACCAGCATAAATTATACTTCCATTCGTATCATTTAGAGCCAATGCTTTTACACAATAACCATTCCCGTTAACTCCCTTGCCAACACTATCCCAAATGTCAGTTAATTGTGCATTGCTTTCAGCACCAAGTAAGATTGTTGTAATAAGTAGAAGTAATCTTTTTTTCATTCAATGTGGATTTTATAAGATCAAATATACAACACAAAACATAAAATTGCAAGCGCTTAGCCTTTGTAGCTGAAGGCTAACGACTTACATGCACCCTTTTATTTTTCATTGTTTCGTTCCTGCTCCACCTCTAAAGCTAAGGCGGCACGCGGTCGCAATGACGGAGTCACCCTGTTTTCAATCATCAAATTTTCAAATCACCAAATTATCAAATTAGTTACAATGCCATTAACGCCAGCAACTCCGCTTTCTTCTGCCTCGATACCTCTATGGTTGCGCCATCGGTCATAACCACAAAGCCACCATCGCCTTTAATGTATTTGGTTATTTCGGTTAGGTTTATGCAATGGGTTTTATGCACCCTGAAGAAGGGTTGCCCCATCAGCATCAGTTCATATTCTTTCAGGGTCTTTGATGAGGTAATTCTTTTGCCAACTTTCAGGTATATCATCGTATAGTTCGAATCGGCCTCGAAGCGAATGATGTTATCGATATCTATATAAAGTATCTCTTCCAGTGTAGGTACGGGTAGCTTTTGCAGTTTTTGCGCCTGTGCCAACGACGATATTAAATTCTCAACCTTTATGTAATCGACCTGGCCGCTTGCTTTTTTGGCCTCACACTTTTTTACCGCTGCAATAAGTTCATCTTTATCAATCGGTTTCAGCAGGTAATCGAGGGCATTGTGTTTAATGGCCCTAAGGGCGTATTCGTTGTAGGCAGTGGTAAACATCACATCAAAGCTTATCTTTTTAAATCGGCTCAACAATTGGAACCCATCGGCATGGGGCATCTCCACATCTAGAAAAATCACATCCGGCGATAATGTGTTTATCATCTTCTCGGCCTGGTCGGCAGAGTTGGCGACACCCACCACGTTTACTGTCGGACAATATTTGTTGAGTAATATGTTCAGCGAGCCCGCCCCTGATGCTTCGTCGTCTATTATTATGGCTTTCATTTTGTGGTTGGTTTTATTTGATGTTTATTTCGCTTTTCAATTAACAGTCGTGTTGCGCTTGTCGAAACATATTCCATTTCACCTGGCTTTGGCACAACGGCGAAGCCCTCATGAGTTCCATAATAAATGAGTACGTCACGAATAATTCTTTGCATCTATGTGTCAATTTTCTATCATTGTTTCTCTTCACCTCACGTGCCGCCACTCTACCTCTTACAAAGACACATACGTCACTGCGAGCTCCGGCTTTGCGGGCGTGGCAGTCTCAAAGCAAATACTGAGATTGCTTCGTTCCTCGCAATGACGAACATATAAGCATTTTTTGTAGTTAGCTTTCATTGTCCACTGTCCATTTTTAATTGTCAATTGGTTAATGTTATTTCTACAGTCGTTCCCGCAGCCGTTCCATCTGCATTTTCCTTATCAATAAAATTGACTGTCATATCTCCGGCATGCATACGTTCTTGTGTAATAGATAAACCCATAGAGCGGTGCATTTTGGCATTGCGTATTTCCATAGCACGTTTGCGGCCTATGCCGTTATCGTCGATGATGCACTTTAACTTATCACCTTGCTTTTGAATGGTAATGGTAAGCTTGCCAATTTTATTTTCAAGGTGCATTAGTCCGTGCCATATAGCGTTCTCAACAAAAGGTTGTATAATAAGGGGAGCAATAGATACACCATTTACATCTACATTTTTATCAATCACCAGTTCGTAGCTGAATTTCGATGAAAACCTGAGCTGTTCCAATTCTATATATAGCTCCAGCATCTGCAATTCCTCCGATAGCTTTATACTTTCGTATTTAGAGTTTTCTAACACACCGCGTATAAGCTTCGAAAACTTCGAGAGGTACTTCTGTGCATCCTCACTATTGTTCTGCAAGGTAAAATGCTGAATAGAGCTGATGGCATTAAAAATAAAGTGAGGATTCATCTGCGCCCGTAATGCCCTTAACTCCATCAGCGATTTTTGCTGCTCGGCCAGTTGTTTTTCTTTCTGCACATTTTTTAGCGAGCGGAATATCAATATAGCAATGAGCGACACAATAAGCGCCACTGCCGATATAAGCAACATCATTACCTGTTGCTTTTTGCTGTGCTCTTCAGCAATTGTGGCATCATTTACCTCGTTGGCTTTTTGCACAGCAAGCTTTTGTTCATACTCTGCCTTGGCTTCCAGGTGGCCTATCTCCTGGCTTTTATCCTGGCTGAACATACTATCTTTTATAGCATTGTATTTTGCCGATGCCTCGTATGCCTGTTGCCATTTACCTGTGGCCGAATACAGCTTGCTCAAATCCTGGTAATCTTCTTCGGAGCATGGTAAGTAGTTCAGGCTATCGGCCAATGCAACCGATTGTAAAAAGTATTTTTCAGCATCGGCATAGTTCTTTTGGTCTAAATACAAACCACCTATATTATCCTTTGTGGCTGCAATGCCCTGCTTGCTGCCCAGTTCGGAATATGCAGCCAATGCTTTAAATAAATAGGGCTTTGCCTTATCGTATTCCTTGCGGGCAGAATACATATTACCAATATTGCCTGTATTTATAGCAACACCCTCTTTGTTGTTTATTTCTTCGTCGATACTAAGGGCCTTAAGTGCATAAGCAAGCGACTTATCATTATCGCCCAATATGCCATATATGTTACCAATGTTGCCAATATTTACTGCAATGCTGTTTTTGTTATTCATCTCCGAATCTACCTTCAGCGCTTTGAAGTAATACTCCAACGCCGATTTGTAGTTCTTCTCATCTACATAAATATTACCAATATTGCCATTAACAACCGATACGCTGCTCTTGTCACCGTTATCAATATCCATTTGCAGGGCCTTAAAATTATATTCGAGCGCTTTTACATAATCACCCTGTAACTCGTAAGCATTGCCAATATCGCCGGTAACAAGGGCAATGGCTTTTTTGTTGCCCATATCCTGCACTGCCTTCAAGTCAACTAAATAATACTCAAGCGCTTTGGCAAAATCGCCTTTATCGGAATAAACAGTACCTATTTTGCCATTGAACTTGGCTATGTATGCTTTGTCGTTAACACGCTCTGCCACTTTTAAACCATTGGCGAAATTCTCAATAGCCTTATCGAAATTGCTCTGCACCTGGTACATATATCCCATCATGCTATAGGCTTTCATCTGGCCTTTGGTATAATCTATCTGCTGTGCAAGTACCTGCGCCTGCATAGCAAGTTTCATAACCGTATCGGGCCTGTTGGCATCGGCATAACAAACTGCCAACTCAACCCAATCGTTTACACGGTTGGTATCGAGCTTATCGGTTGCAAGGCGGGCTTTTAATGAATCAGCAACTTTTTGCTGCGCAGTGGCAGTGAAAAGCGAAAAGGTAAAAGTGAAAAGTAAAAAATACAGAAGTACTCTTTTCATAAAAAGTAACAATGTGTTGATGTAAATATACAATTATAAAGTTCTATAATAAACCATTCCAAAATATCTCTAGCCACAAAAACACCAAGTCACAAAAGCCCACAAAATAATTCGTGTGCAGTTCCTTTGTGTTTTTGTGCTTTAGTGGCATATTCATTTTTAATTTATTTCTGAATTATCATTTTACCACTGCTTACTTGTTCTCCGTTCTTATCGGTTATTCTATAAAAGTAAAGCCCGTTGGGTTCGTTACTAATATCAATTGACAATTGAGAATGGATAGTAGACAATTCAGAATGCACTGTCTCGCCAAGTATGTTATACACTTCAACATTCGTAATTCCTAATTCGTAATTTTTAATTCCAACAGTATATCTACCGTTGCTGCTTGGGTTGGGGTAAACAATTACTGCAGGTACATTTTGTTTTATTTCATTTAATGCCAGTAAGCCCGAATCGCAGCCATAAGTTTGTGTATTGTAAAAATTCTTTACATCGGTTATATTGTTGGCTAACAATGCAACGCTCTGCAAATTAGCCGTTGGGCCCGGCACCATGTTCTGAGCAAACACAAGCGCCACATCAATACTTTTACATCCACCGGGTGCAAATGTAAATGGCCCAACGCTGCTTAAGCCACGCATATCGCCCATTGGTTTTTTAGCGCTAACCTCTGACCAGCCTAGCCCTGTTACCGGATTGCCAGAGTATGCAAAATTTGTATTTACAGAAGTGGTATCGTAATATTTAGCATGTATTGAATCGGGCCAGATACTTTTTAAATAATCATAATAGTTCTGCGGGTAAAGAGGGTTACCATGCGTCGAAAAATTGTTGTAATAATATTGAAAGTGCTTCATGGTGTCGCACAGGTATAACAAAGCCTGCGCAGGCGGAAGAGAATCGTAGCCTGTTGAGCTTGCTGCATCAACAGCTTCACCGTTATATGTATACCAGTAGTTATTTACAGTATCGCAGCCCACATAATCATCTCCTCCGTTACCAATATCCATATCTATAAAATTGCCAACATAAACACTATCATAGGTATTTTGGGAACGATTATAAATATCGTAATGCAAAAAGGTAGCCTCATTTACTGCCGCATCTGTACTATTGAACTGGTATGCCATTAAATGCACCTCAATGCCAAACTTCAAACCTCTCGATTCTGTATGTTTTGAAATGCGTGCATCAGTGTAAATCATATAGGCGGCTTCATCTCCTCTAATTAAAGGGTAATCGCCATTAACAGGATTATAAAAGCCACTTTTAGAAATATCTACATAAGGTGCAAGTTGAGGCATTTCACCAAGTGATGTATCACCTCTACCGGGCCAGCCGAGTATCGATCTTGGAATATTGCTGCCAAACAAACCATTCTTAAAACTATCTATTGTCGATCTGTCAACCCTGTACACTCTGTCCCATATAGTATCCTGATGACCACAATAATTCAGGCTATCCATTATAGGCCCGGGCCAAAAATCGGTACCGTTTTGGTAATAGGTTTCGGCGGCGGTATGCAGTTGCTTACCAGCATCAATACCACCAATCCATAATGAGCCACAAAAAATGGAACATGCTGCACCTGTTTTAGGCACACGATATGCATCATTTCCGGCAGGTGTAAAATTTAATGTGCCATCCGGAGTAAATAATGCGCTTACATTATTTCCGCTCAGGGTATCGTAGTTTAACTTAAGGGTATATGCCGGCTGGCCCTTTACCACCACACTTATGCCCATAGCAATTATCAGCCATTGTAGTAATGCAATTTGTTTTTTCATATTGAATATGTTTTAATTGCGCTCATTTCCCTTATTTCCCCACAAATAGAGCCATAAAACACTATATATAAAGAGGGTATTTAGCCAATGGGGGAATTGGCTTAGCGAACGGCGGGAATTTGCGGACAAACGGCCCCTGCTAAATCCACTAAAAACAGAGCTTGTTTTATTATTGGGGTATATCGATAAAAAAGCCCCGTATTGCTACAGGGCTTTTTTATAAAAGATTTAGAAAACCTTATTTGCTCCTTACAAACCTAACCACTTGTGTTTGGCCTGCGGTATTAATTCGTACAAAGTAAATACCTTCTGCAAGGTTGGTTATATCTATCGGCATGGTTTTGCCATTGCTTATAGATATACTGTTAGTACTTAACACCTGCCCTGCTTCGGTTACTATGCTTAGGGTTGCATTTGTACTTACTTTATTGCTAAAGCTTAGGGTTACATAAGTATTAGCAGGGTTAGGATACAGGTTAACATCGCCACCATTGGTTATTACCTGCATACCTGTTAGTATTTCTATCTTCACAATAAAGGTTACAGTGCTTGTACAGCCATTGCTGGTACCCATAACAGTGTAGGTAGTATTCCCACCAGGTGTAACAATTAACGTATCCTTTGTACCTCCACCCGTCCAGCTATAAGTGGTTGCACCACTTGCCACCAACGTATCTTTTCCACCGGCAGGTATACTGTCTCTACCTGTAATATTAATGGTAGGGCTTGTGTTAATGGTTAAGTGCAGTGTAATAACACTATCACAACCTACTTTGTTTTTTACTGTATATGTAGGAGTGCCGGTATTGGTATACTGTGTGCCATACCAGGTTAATTTATCACAGGCAGTAGCGGTAGTATCTCCTGCGGTACTGTGGTTAATGGTAAGGTTAATGGTCATTAAGCTATCGCAACCTACTTTGTTCTTTATGGTATCCATAAAGGTGCCATTGGTACTCCAGGTATGGTGACCACTTGGTGATACATAGAAGTCACAGGCTGTTGTAGTGGTATTACTGCTACTAGGTGCACCCATAAAAATTGCATTTGTAGTAGTACCATAGCCCGAGAAAGAATTAACCATAGCATTATAACTACCGGCAGTTTTAACACTGTCGGTTAGTTTAATAATGTTGCTGAACTTTTTAACATAGCCATTACTATTGCTTGTAGCATAAAAATTACCGCTGGCGTCGGTAGTAAAATAATAACCACCAACTATACCCGGTAAATATATACTATCAATAGGATGAGTTGTTGCAGTTGAACCCGGAGGATATACATACATAAAAGAACTATCACTAGCACCACCGTTTCTAAAAGGAGCATCTACATATAAATAGCCGTTACCATCAACCCAAATAGCAACAAGGCCATCAGCATTGCTTAATCCATCTTGCGCTACAACAGAACCATCGGTAGAGCTATTAGAGCCCTTAGGGTATTCCAGTACCTCGTTCTGGTCATAGTCGCTTACAAACAGGTTGCCTGAATTATCAACATATATACCACCGGCCCCGCTCAATCCCGTTTGTGCAACTACAACACCATTACTGTCTCCCGCAGGGTAGTAACGTACAACGTCATCATTATCATCTGAAACATAAACATTATCGGCATTATCTACAAATAAAAAGTCCGGATAGCGGAAGCCCGAAGCCACTGTTATTGGAGCTGTTGTAGAGTCAGAACCAACAGGGTATTCCAATACCTTGTTTAAATATTGATCTTCAACAAAAAGATTACCGGCTATATCCACCTTAATATCTTCAATACCACTAATACCATTTTGAGCAACTGTAACACCCGGAGTAGCAGATGTAGCGCCTTTCGGATATTTTATAACTTCGTTAGTGTTTGACACATAGATGTTTCCGGCAGAATCTCGTGTAATAGCAAACACGTTATCAAGTCTGTCTTGTGCCACTATAGTGCCTGTATCCCACTTAGCGGTATCAACAGCAACAGTTATATTGTTTTTTTGCCATTGTACAAGAACAGGTAATGGGCTGGCACTTAAGGTTAAATTAGCCGGTATGCACGAACTGCTGGTGGTAACAGTGGGCGCAGCATAGAAGGTCAAGTACAAATTAACTGTGCTATCGCAACCTGCAGCACTGGTAGTATCAAAAGTATAATGGCCGCTGACAGTTTCGCTTGTGCCTTTAAACATATAACTGCTTGCATACGTGCCAATATTAATAGCGCTTTCGGTATGTGGATTAACAAAAAGGAATAAATTATTAATAATACTATCGCAACCCAGTAATTTACTCTTTATGGTATCGTAACTCCTACCGCTTTCAGTATACGTTCTTCCATACCATTTTAATTGACCGCATACCGTAGCAAATGTATCAACATAAGAGACAGGGCCAATAATGTTAAGGTTTATGTGTATAACACTATCGCAGGTTGCATGGTTAGGTATGGTATCAATATAGTTACCCGAAACAGTCCAGGTATAATTTCCGCTTGGCGAATTGTAGCTGACACATCCATTAGCTGAAATGAAAGATTCTGTTTGGCATGTGTTTGCATAAGCGCCCATATTTACCAAACCACTTTGTATAATTGCAGTTTTTCCTGTAATATCGGTAGTTATGCCTACAGGCACAGCGCTAACTTTACCTGCGCCAATAGCTGTAGAACCGGTTACTAAATGCAATCCGTCATCAGCAGTCATCCAGGTACTATCAGCACCTTTTACTGCTCCCGTAGAAGCATCATTTACAAATGGGTCCGAAGCGCCAATTATGTTACCGGTACCTGCAATGGAGGTTTGGGTATAGCAGTATGTTATAACAGCAGGAGCACCGACATGACTAGCATAATCAGGAAATCCGCTTCCATCTGTATTACCCCAAAATATAGCATTAGTTATAGTTGTTGCTATCGGAGAATCATTATATATCGCCCCACCAGTACCAGCATTGTTATTCGAAAAAGTTACATTGGTGATTGTGGAAGATGAGTGAGTATTAGAAATAGCTCCACCCGAACTTGATGCAGTATTATTACTAAATACTACATTGGTAAGGATTGGCGATGAGCTGTTGTTAAACATTCCACCACCATCGTCCGAAGTATTACCATAAAACAAAACATTGGTAAGTATAGGTGCTGAAGAGGTTCCGTTAGCCATCCCACTGCCGTAAGTAGAATTATTATTATTAGTAAATACTAAATTAGAAAGGATAGGAGAAGAACTAACGTTATCCATTCCACGAGTGCCGCTTGTAATAGTAAAACCATCCAATACAGCAGCATTAGTAAGGTTATTACTTGTGTTATCAATTACTGCAGCGCCGTTACCCTTTAGTACGGTTGCATAACCGCCGGGTAAATTACGTTGCGAAAGCCCGCTTTCGGTACCAACAAAACCGCCGTATATCTTTACACCGTCTTTCATAGTAAAAGATAGGCCACTGGCAGGTTGGTACGTGCCCTGCGCTACTAAAATAGTATCGCCTGCCATGCTTGAGTCCACCGCATCGGCAAAATTGGTGTAAGCTGAAGCCCAGCTCATACCATCAGGTGTACCTGTTGCGTTTAGGTTAACATACATGCGGTGTGTTAAGGTAAGGTTTACATATACAATTGTACCGCAGGCCATTGTATCTAAATGGTAACCATTAGTTGTCCACACATGTTTGCCACTTGGTGAATAATAACGGTCAATGGCAGTAACGGTAATATCGCATGAGTCAGATCCTCCTATCCAACTAACCGGGCCTGTTATAGTCGCATTTGCTGCAGGTCCGGCTCCGCCTGTGTTATTAAGAGTAGTACCGGAACCTTCGCTCATTGTATAATATACATCCAGGTTAGTTTCGCTACCTGTAAAGCAGGTGTACTGGTCGGCATTAACCTGTGCTGCTGACCTTGCTCCGCCTGACCATATCAATACCCTATCGAATCCGGCATTGGCATAGGTAGCTCCATCATCGCGATTTCCTATCAATATAGTGCCCTGGTTGCCTAAAGAAATGCCATTCATTGTCCCTTCCAGCACCCCATTAATATAAACGAAAGCTGAATCGGTATTGGCGTTATAGGAAATAGCTATATTGTACCATTGCCCTGATACAAAATTAGGTATACTTACGCTGCCCCAGGCACCCGGATTACCCAGTAATACGGACATGTTTCCGCTTTGGTCAACATATGTATCGAGAGGACTAGGAAGATAAGTATTTGTAGATGTAACTCCGGCGTTATAATTTACAATGTTATCTAAATACATTTCATACTCAACAGTAAAGCCATTGTTAATATCGAAGCTGTAATTGGCTGCAGCCTCATTGCCAGATGTTCCTGAAAAGTTAATAGAATTTTGTGCCTTGGTTGCAATGCTAAAAGACATCAATGCAAGAGCTACAGAAGTGATACTTTTTAGTAATTGTTTTTTCATCGGGTTGGGTTTGAGGTTTGCTTTATTATAATTGGAGTTAATAGGCTGATTGATTGATCTTTAACTTTCAAAACGGCGCGAAGGTAGCAATATCATTCTTAAAATAACAGCCCGAAAAGACATTTTCATTGCAATTTTACGTTATTTAATAAGGCCTTAAGCCCGTCACAGGTTTTCCAAGTGGTCTTTTGGCGGGGCTGCAATTAGCCATGTTGCACTTGTTATTAACAGATAAGCCAAAACCCAAAAAAGGTCGAGTATAAACGACAGGTATTTTTTATTCATGCTTGTCTGAAACATTTAATAGAACGAAAATACAAACTGAAAACAATTAAATTATGCTCCGAAAAGACATTTTTTATTTACAATTGAACTTTTACCACCTGGATGTAAACGACAGCGTGCATTCCGGAGGTCTGGCGAGGGGAAGGAATTTCGGGGCGAAGTCCAATAAAAAATATCAGCAACGAAGTTCTCGCGAATTTAATTGAATATTAATAATGGAATGAGCTATAACGAAGTAACAGTAGTTCGCGTTAGGGATAGTAGCGGAAAGCCCACAGCGTAGCGAGGACTTGCAGCGGATAGCCTGCCTGTCGGCAGACAGGCCCGACCCGATGATAGGAGGGGAACGCCCGGAATTGTATTAGATGGTAAGATTGCTTCGTGCCTCGCAATGACGGGCTGCGGTAATTTCTTACTTTTGTCTCGCTTATGTACGCGCTTCTAAAAAAAGAAATATCCGTTTTCCTTAGCTCCCTTATAGGATACATTGTAATAGGTGTGTTCCTTGTTAGTATTGGGCTTATAATGTGGGTGCTGCCATTAGATTTTATGGACTCCAACATTCTGGAAGGTGGCTATGCAGGCATTGACCCTCTGTTTGTGCTTGCTCCCTGGTTGTTTTTGTTTTTAATACCGGCAGTAACTATGCGTTCGTTTGCCGAAGAAAAACGCTCGGGCACTATGGAACTGCTCCTTACCCGCCCCATTACTGATATGCAGATTGTTGCAGCCAAATTCTTTGCCTGTGTGTTGTTGGTAGTGTTGGCATTATTACCTACTCTTGTTTACTACTATTCGGTTTATAAACTGGGCTACCCACCCGGTAACTTAGATGCAGGCCGAACATGGGGTTCATACCTCGGGCTATTGTTCCTGGCAGGTGGTTTTGTATCTATAGGTGTATTTGCATCGGCTATTACAGGCAATCAGGTTATATCGTTTATTGTAGCGGTTATACTTTGCTTTTTCTGTTATACAGGCTTTGGTTATTTAGGCAGTTCACTATCGTCGGGCATAGTTGGCAATTTCGTATCTCAACTGGGTATAAGTGCTCACTATTCATCTATGAGCCGTGGGGTGATAGATACCCGCGATGTAATCTATTTTGTTAGTGTATCAGTCGTGTTCTTACTTATGAGCAGGGTATCAATTGAAAGCAGAAAATGGTAGAGAAAGGCGCACATAGAAAGAACAAGCAGCGCGACTTAACCCGCCTGGCGCTTAGTATAGTGCTTATTATACTGTGCAACTATGTGGGCTCGTTCTTATTCAAACGTTTCGACCTTACCTCTGAAAAACGCTATACCCTTTCGCCTGAATCGAAGGCGATAGCCAAAAATATTAAAACGCTCGCCTTTTTCAAGGTCTATCTCAATGGCAAATTGCCCGCCGGCTTCGTGCGCCTGCGCGATGAGATGAAAGAGATGCTCGATGAGTTCAACGCTTATTCGGGTGGTAATGTGCAATACCAGTTTATAGATCCTACTACGCTCGGCGATAACAAAGATGTGTTCCACCAATTGTATGAAAACGGACTGGTACCTTTTAACCTTCAGGTAAAAGCAAGTTCGGGCACAGCAGAACAGATTATATGGCCGGGTGCTATGCTCAACTATGCCGGGCGCGATATGCCTATTAACATATTGCAAACACAAATGGATGCCGACCCCGAAACCCAATTGAACAATTCGATTGAGGCGCTGGAGTATAATATTGACAATGCATTCCATAAAATAGATTTGAAAATGCGCCCTATCGTTGCTTTTTTGCAGGGCCAGGGCGAACCCGATTCACTGCACCTTGCCGGTGCCATTAATGCTTTGTCGGAATATTACGATGTGCGCCTGCTACCTATTAACCATCAGCTAAACGGTTTGCAATTATGCAAAGCGCTTATCATTGCTAAGCCTATGCAGGCAATCGACGATAAGGATGCCTACATTATTGACCAGTTTATTATGCGTGGCGGAAAAGTACTTTGGCTTATAGACCCCATGTATGCACCTATGGACAGCCTTTCGCGCAACGGTGTTACAATAGCCTTTAAAACCGAACTGAACATCGACGATCAATTGTTCCGCTACGGTGTAAGGCTCAACAGCAATTTAGTGCTCGACCTGCAATCATCTGCAATACCGTTGAACAGTTCGTTACCCGGGCAGCAGGCACGCATAAAACTTTACCCATGGTTCTACGAGCCATTAGTTTCTGCCACCGGCAACAACCCTATTGTACGCAACCTTAATTTGGTTGAGTTTAAATATGCCAGCACATTAGATACTATACAACAACCGGGCATTAAAAAAACTATTTTACTTACCACATCAAAAGCAACCCGATTGCTCAATGCCCCTGCCCGCATTAGTTTCGATATTGTCCGCATGCAACCCGACGAAAAACAGTTCGACCAGGGCTTTCAGCCACTTGCTGTATTGCTCGAGGGTAAGTTTACATCAGCCTTTAAGGACCGCCTTAACATGAGCCCTGATACATTAAAATTATTGAAATACCAGGATGTAAGTGTAAACACATCTATGATAGTGGTGTCGGATGGCGATGTGGTAATAAATGAAGTAGAGCGTGGCAAAAATCAAGCTTACCCTTTAGGTTACGATGGCTATACCTATAAAGTAACCCAGCAAATTTACGGCAACAAAGATTTTATTGTAAACTGTATGAACTACCTCTGTGGCGACAGCGCACTGCTTAGCGTACGTACCAAACAACTCAAACTCCGCCTGCTCGACAGGGAAAAAGCAAGCAAGTATAAAACACAATGGGAACTCATAAACATGGGTGTACCTATTGGCATTATAACCCTGCTTGGTATTGTGCTTGCTTATATGCGCAAGAGAAAATACGCAAGCTGAGCCCTATCTTTTATCTTTCCCAAACCAGGAAAGACATTTCAATTACCTATTTTAACTATTAAGTGCATTCACCTATTCCATATCTATTTTTAAATAACATGAGAGAAAGGCAATTGATTGGCAAAAGCAATTTCATACCACATAGTAAACTGGACCGTCTCTCCTTATTGGGAGAGATAAGAGTGAGGGCATAAGTACGCGAGTTAAGCCTTCGGCAAATTCAATTTAATTTGGTGATTTGAAAATCATCAGGCTAGCTTTACTTTGGCACAGTACTTTACATCTATGTGTCCATTCCTATCCTCGTTACTTATCACCTCACGTGCCGTTACATTATCTGTATTTGTTTTCAATTCGTAATTCTTAATTACTAATTAATTATTGGAAAATGCATGAATGAGGACAACAAGATGGTATGATTCCTCTTTCCGCTTCACTTCAATCGGAATGACAGTATCGTTTTGTTTTTGTAGGGGGGGGGAGTGGCGTGGGCTTCGCCCGCGCCACTCCCCCCCCCTACCTATTATGCAATAAATTGGTTGTCATCCCGAGTGAAGCGAGGGATCATACCAACTTGTAAATATTCTTTATAGATAAAGCCACGGCACGTGAGGTAGAAAGTGAATAAACAGGCAATGACACATAGATGCATAGATCTGTGCCCAAGCCACGATAAACTATAATTCTCAAACCAATACCACCGCATACCCTAAATTACTTTAGTGCTTAAACAACAACTCTGCTACAAGTACCAAACCAAGTATACCAAGGGCAATCATCCAATAAAGGAACAGGTAATTACCAATAGTATGGTTCTCGCGGGTGTAGAACAGATACAACTCGTGCTCTAACTCTTGTATAAAACTGCGCTTATGTTCATGATGTGTGTCCATCGTATTATGCTTTAATGCTGAGTAAAGTTAGTTTGCAAATAAAAAAAGACAGAGCCATTTTCGATGAATGCAGGTTTTGTGAATGTGAATGCCGCCTGTTTTATTCTGTATAATAAACTGTAAACTATATAATAAATCGTAAAAAATATATAACATTCCTTTACAGCAATAAACCCAAATTTGCCTTGTCAATATGATGTTACATTTTCTTAACAAAACAAGCAACTAATAAAACCATATTATGGAAATCAACATACACGACAAGAGAAAGATTCACGAGATACAAAAAGATTTCTCAGAGATATTTCCAAACCTCAGGCTTGACTTTTTTACCCATTCAGCAGAGCCGCCTCACCTGTTGGTGCATCACACCAAGTCGATAGGCGAATGCAGGGCCATGCATTCAAAAGGCACACTATCTATTTTTCCGCATATGACCGTATCTGATTTGAAACAGGGCCTGAAGGACACCTTTGGTTTACATGCAGAGGTGTACCGCAAAGTTGGCAACGATTGGCTTGAAACCACATCGGACCAATGGCAGCTTGAAAAGCATAATGCCGTAACGCATGAACAAAATTCAGAGAACACATTAGAGAGAATATAGTACAGTATTATACTAATTAAGGCTTCCTTTCGTCTGAGCAACGGAAAGGTTAAGAGCCGGGTAACAAAAGATCCTTCTTTTTTCCCGGCTCGCTTTTTTGCCCCTCGTCTATTTTATTCATTAAAAGAATAGCAAAAACCACAAAAGTCACTTTTAGGAAAATAAAGGCTCACAACTAACACATTTTGTTTTTTTAGCTTTACATTGCGTGTATACAAGCGAATAGAGGCTCCCTGATTTAGAAACTATAATCCTGTTTTTCATGAACCAACCTTCATATAGTATAACTATGCTGTGCATAAAGAGGCCTTTACTGATCATTGCTTTATTGCTTTCGGTGGTAGTAAAAGCTCAGGAAGATCCCAACGATCATATTTACGAACCCGAAAGGCTTGTAACCCAAAAAGATACCATGACGGTTACAGGCACCATTGTATTTGTGCTGAATGAAATTGATGGCGACTACCACATCAGGCTGCGAATGGATTCGAACTATGTGAAGTTGAGCAAAAAGAATTATACCCGGCAGGATAGTTGTATTGTACTGGAACTGGTGTGCGCCCACCAGGCTATTTTCCCTATATCGTGCAAGTGCCAGGGCTATACCAACAAAGTAGCAATACCTGAAATAGGTACACATATGCAGGTAACAGGCAGGCTTGTATATGACAGGCGCCATAAATGGACCGAATTACATCCGGTATATAAAATGGATGAAACCAAACAAATTCCTACCGAGCTGGTACGGGTTAGAAACGGAACGAGCGGCACGCATTAATCTCATCTAATTAACTACCATCATAATGCCTTACCACTTACAGCTTTCGGAAATTACTTATATTTATTACATTTGTTTTAACTAAGCGTAAGCCATCCACTTGATGAAAAAGCTTTTATTTACTGCACTATTTTATTTACCTGTATCGTTTTTGGGAGCACAGATACATGATAGCCTTTCCTTAAATAATTCAATTTCTGTTCCCGTACCCGAACAAAAACAAACAAACAAAAAAGATGTCGGAACAATTACTGTCTCAACTGATCTATTACAGTACATTTTACTACAACCCAATATAAACATCGAATATTGCTGGAACAGAATGGCCATTGGTATTTATGGCGGAATTATACAACCTGATTTAGTTTTCCAGGTAAACCCGCTGGCAAATGGCCAATACACAATGCCGGGAACAGTTTACAGTGGTGAAGCCTTTAAAGCATATTTCAAATACTATGGCAAAAAAAGGGCTAATACTTATTGGTGTTTACAGCTTGAATGTAAACCGGAACGATATAACAATGTAAGCTTTATGGACATATTGAATAATGGTCAGGAGTATCCTTATCAGGCTATGTACGATAACTATACTATAAATGAAAAAACAACAGTTTGGGGTATTGATCTCCTACACGGGCATCAAATTGATCTACTGAATATAATAAGATTTGATTTATTTTATGGCTTTGGCGTTCATGACAGGGTTAGGAATTATAATGTAACATCCTCAACATTGACTTACTCTAATCAATGGGGTAGCGGCCCTTATAATTATTCGTATCCTGGTTATCTTATTCCCGGAACATATATTGGATACGTTTGCTATTTTACTCCGGTAGTTGGCATTAGGGTAGGCTTGTTCAATTCCATTAAAAAAACAATTGCGGAATAATTATTTTCAGGTAATCTTTCCTCAGTAAATCTTATAATGGAGACCAGGTAGTTCCATTCCATTGGGCAATATTATCATTGGTATTTACTCCATTAACAGAATTAAACCATCCGCCAATTACCAGTGTGCTATCATAAACACATAACGCCATGGCCTCTGCCTGCACTCCTCCATAATTTGGATTTTTAACGGTATCTTTAGTATTTAAACAAGTTCCTATAACACTATTTGCCCCGTTAGATGGGTTCCAGCCATTTACAACACTATCGCTAAAAAAATTAAAATTCCGGTAATAAATACCATTATACATAACTGAGGTGTACATTCCACCACTGCTTAATGCAGACCATGCAGTACCATTCCATTGGGCAATTCCCGAACACGGAACACCACCCGCGCTATCAAAACTGCCTTGTACTATAAGATTACCGTTGTAAATTAAAAGTGAATTAATATCTCCGTTACAGCCTCCGCCCACTGCTGTCCAAGAAGCACCATTCCATTGCGCCGGATGCTTTGCCGAACCATAACCATAATCTTCCCCTGCGGCTATAAGGTTACCTTTATAAACAACTAACGCATCAATTATTCCGGTTAAATTAGTGCCCATGGTAGCCCATGATGTACCATTCCATTGGGCAATTCCAAAACTACCTGAAGTAGAAAAATCTCCACCGGCAATAAGATTTCCGTTATAAACAACCAAAGCGTTCACACCATTACCGTATTGCCCATTTGCCATGGGCGACCATGATGTACCGTTCCATTGGGCAATATCATTTACAGCCTGCCCGCCTGCACTGCTAATTATACCGCCAACAATAAGGTTGCCATTATAAACAGCCATAGACTTTATCCAGATCGATTGCCCTTGAAAGTCGCAAGATAATCCCGAACCGAGCCCACTCCAGCTCTTTCCATTCCACTGTGCAATATTATTTGAACCATTAAAAAGTGTTGTAAAACGACCGGCAACTATCAGGTTGCCATTATAAACCGTACCCATTGTAACCTTATCATAATACCCCGTAGGCGGAGAAGAATACTTTGGTGTAAAGGAATATTTAGAACAAGAGAATAAAAAAACACCTACTAAAACAAATAAAAATATAACCTTCCTGAGTGGGTTCATTCAGCAATAGAATTTAATAATTAGTGGGGTTGCGCACCATTTACCTGGGCAATAGCACATACCGAAGTGGTAAGTGTGGCGATAACAACAATTAGTTTTTTCATTGCAATATTTGGGCTTTAAAAGGTATCCTTTCAAATTCCGAGACTCTAATATAATCAATAAAAGGCAAACCGATATTTCGTATTGAGAATGAGTATTAACCGGCAGGTACCATAAAGTATACCGCCCCACTCCACAGCAACAACCGCCTGTTCCCCAATCAGTGAATGTTACAAGCACGGTATAGCGTTTTAATTCCTAAATTCACACTTTATTGCGTGTTATGCTGGGGTACCGATTTAGTAATTACGATAAGCCTGATCAAAGTCCTTTTGATAAACTGTTTGATATTTTCAAACAACTGATAACCTATACCAGCGGAGATTTTAATGAAGCCATTAGCTGGCTCACCGAATTAGATAAGGAATACAAACTTACCGAGCCCGATTACGGCATAGGCGATTTTATACAGGAATTAAAAGACAGGGGCTATATACGCGAAGAAACTTCAGGCGGAGGCAACATTGCCATTACCCCTAAAACAGAGCAGGCCATACGACAGCAGGCGCTCGAGAAAATATTCGGCAAGTTAAAAAAAGGCACATCGGGCAACCATGCTACCAAGTACACCGGCAGTGGTGATGAAATTAGCAGCGACTCACGGCCATTTCAGTTTGGCGATACACTGGACCAGATATCGATGCTGGAAAGCATGAAGAATGCACAGATAAACAATGGCATCAGCAATTTTATGATCACCGAGAATGACCTGGAGGTAAAAGAGCGGGAACATAAAACGCAAACATCTACAGTGCTGATGATAGACATATCGCACTCCATGATCTTGTATGGCGAGGATAGAATTACACCGGCTAAGAACGTAGCCATGGCCCTTGCCGAACTCATCAAACGCAAATACCCTAAGGACACGCTCGACATAATTGTTTTTGGTGACGATGCCTGGGAAATAAAAATAAAGGACCTGCCCTATTTACAGGTCGGCCCATACCATACCAATACGGTTGCAGGCATAGAGCTGGCAATGGATTTGCTGCGCAGGCGCAAAAATGCCAACAAGCAAATATTTATGATTACCGATGGCAAGCCAACTTGCATAAAAGAAAATGGCCAGTATTATCAGAACAGTTTTGGCCTCGACCGCAAAATAATAAACAAGTGTCTAACGCTTGCACAAAGCTGCCGCAGGCTTAAAATACCTATTACTACCTTTATGGTTGCCCGCGACCCATACCTGCAAGAATTTGTCCACGACTTTACCGAGGCCAACAATGGTAAGGCTTTCTACACATCGTTACAAGGGCTAGGTAATTTTATTTTTGAAGATTTTGAACGGAACAAGAAAAAAAACATCAGATAATTCCCCCATAGGGGGTGCCTTCGAATAAATTAAAAAACAGAAATATGAACAATAGCAAAACATTAGGCGAATTAAAAAAGAGCGGTTACAAGCCCAAAGGCATTAAGGATGAGCTGCGCGATAACCTGATAGAGAAGATAAAGAAAAAAGAAAACGTATTTAAAGGCATCATTGGTTTTGAAGACAGCGTAATACCTGAACTGGAACGTGCCATATTATCGCGCCACAATATTAACCTGCTTGGCCTACGCGGACAGGCAAAGACCCGTATAGCACGCCAGCTTACCGATTTGCTTGACGAGTACATACCAATTATAGAAGGCAGCGAGCTGAACGACGATCCGCTGAACCCTATATCGGGTTTTGGAAAAAGCAAGGTCGAAGAACTGAAAGACAAAACACCTATTGCCTGGCTGCACAGGTCGGAGCGATATGTGGAGAAACTGGCAACACCCGATGTATCAATGGCCGATTTGATTGGCGACGTAGATCCTATTAAAGCTGCTAACCTGCGCCTTAGCTATGCCGACGAGCGTGTAATACACTATGGCATTATTCCGCGCAGTAACCGCTGCATATTTGTAATTAACGAATTACCCGATTTACAAGCACGTATTCAAGTAGCCTTGTTCAACATTTTGCAGGAAGGCGATATACAGATACGCGGATTTAAACTGCGTATAAACCTCGACATACAATTTATTTTTACCGCTAACCCCGAAGACTATACCAACCGCGGCAGCATAGTAACTCCGTTAAAAGACCGTATAGGCAGCCAGATACTTACACACTACCCCAAGAGCATTGGCCTGTCGAAACAAATTACAGCACAGGAAGCAAAACTTACTGCCGAGCAAAAGAAAAACATTATAGTGGGCGATCTGCTTGCGACACTTATTGAACGCATTGCATTCGAAGCACGCGAAAATGAGTTTGTAGATTCCAAGAGCGGAGTATCGGCAAGGTTAACCATTTCGGCATACGAGAATTTGGTAAGCACCGCCGAACGCCGTATGTTACTGAACGGCGAAAAGAGTACCATTGCCCGTATAGTTGACCTATCAGGAGTTATTCCATCCGTTAACGGAAAAATAGAATTAGTGTATGAAGGCGAACAGGAAGGCGCCGCCATAGTAGCACAGAACTTATTGGGCCGTGCTATACGCAATGAGTTTTTGCAAAACTTCCCCGACCCCGGTAAACTGAAAAAGAAAAAGCAACCAAGTCCATATCAAACTATCCTCAACTGGTTTAGCGATGGCAACACGGTTGATTGTATGTTTTTAGAAACCGACAAAAACTACAGCAAAGGATTAAAAGCAATTCCGGGTTTGGCAGAGGTTGTAGAAGAATATGTACCGAAACTGAACGACACCGATAAAACCCTGATGATGGAGTTTGTACTGTTTGCTTTATCAGAACACTCGCTTATTGGCCGAAAGAGCCTGGAACGCAGCATACAGTTCAAGGACCTGTTGGGCTCTATGTTCTCGGAAAAAGATCTGTTGACCGGAGAAGAAAATAACTAAACGTTTATGGAAATAATAGTATTAAAAGGTTCATCGAACTGTGGAAAAACACAAACACTCAACATTGCCTACCAATTACTGTTACATGCCGGTTACAAACAGGTAACAGGACATTACGGTGAACCTGAAACACGTAATTTTTTAGGTGTAGATATAACAGGCAACAGAGATTTTTATGATATACTGAGCCTTAACGGGAAAGTGATTGGCTTAACCACTGGCGAAAACGACAAAGAAGCGTTAGAAGAAATTCTGGCTGACTTTGCAAAAGCCGGTTGCACCAAAGCCATTTGCGCCTGCACCGATGATTATGACAGTATGGGTGTAATAAAAAAGTATGCAAAGCATACATTCATTGACAAAACTACCCAGCCTGTCGATTCGCTTAAACGCATTGACGATGGCGCTTTTGCCGAAAAGATAGTGGCATTAGTCTAAAAGAAGCCCGAAGGGCTGCTATTATGTGTTGCTATTTCACCATCGGTTACACCGATGGCTACTCACATTGAAACTCTTCGGGTTTCCAAAACACTATTATGGAAATTCTTGCTTTTTCAAAAATATCTGTTAAATTTGTTATACCATTATCCGGCGAATGAGATACCTCATTTATATATCTATACTATTTCTGTTATTGCTTAATAGTGGCTGCGGCACTGTATTTGGTGGTAAAATAAACTACTGCCAAAGCCATAAGCCTAAAAAGGGAGAACCGAGAAGAGAATTAAACCCTGCTGCATTATCGGCAGATGTTTTGCTTGGCCTGTTTGTATTTGAAATACCTACGGCAATCGATTTTATTGATGGGGGTGTTTATTATCATTGCCAAAATGCAAAAACCGACTCTATACATAAGGCAGATTCGGTTAAACTTAGCTTGCCTCCGCCCCCACCTCTACCGCCTCCACCCCCGCAATCAAGTGGCATTTCAATTTCCAGCGACCTTGCACAATATATATTTCCACAACTAAACATTAGTCTGGAATATTTGTGGAACCGCATAGCTATTGGTGCCTATGCAGGCATTATTCAGCCTAGCACTACTTTTTCTGTAAATCCCTTTGCCAATGGGCAATACACCAACCCCGGTACTGTATATACAGGTAATGCCTTTAAGCTCTACTTTAAACGTTACGATTTACGTAAACCTAAGCGGTACTGGTGCCTGCAACTTGTTTACAAATCTGAATGGTTCAATAATGTTACCTTTTATGATCAACCTACAGAGGAGCTGAAAATATCATATACCATGAGTGAAAAAGCCCATGTTTATGGATTTGATATTTTACGTGGATATGAAATTGGAGGAGACGGTGGCCTGCTACTTGATTTCTTTTATGGCTTTGGTATTCACAACCGTATTATGTTCAACAATGTAACTGCAGCCAAAGGCAGCCCCTATTACCCCTATCAACCCACACAACTTGGGCCATTTGGCTATACCATAGCTCCAATTACACCAGTAATAGGCTTCAAGATTGGCATTAAGTATGTTGTGAAGCATAAAATTGACAACTAAATTATTCCGGTTCGTCGATTTTTTTCATTTCTTAATCTAGGTTAATCTCAATTTCGCATTTACCATGCACCTTTGCATTATAAAATTTTAAAACTCTATTATCATGACAACTGCAGAAGCAACAATCACAAAAACAAAATGGGGCATAGACCCTGCACACTCCGAAATTGGATTTAAGGTAAAGCACCTTATGATAGCTAATGTAAAAGGTTCGTTCAAAGAATTTGACGGAAGCATTTACACCACCAGCGAAAACTTTATGACCGTGGAAGCCGACTTTTTTGTAAACCCGGCATCTATAAGCACCGGCGACGAAAAAAGAGATGGCCACTTAAAGAGCCCGGACTTTTTCGACGTAGAAAAATTCAAAGAAATACACTTTACTGCCAATACCGTTGAAAAATACGATAACGATGGTAGCTTTGAATTATGGGGCGATTTGACCATTAAAGGCATTAAAAAACAAGTAAAGTTTGATGTTGAATTTGGCGGAATTGCAAAAGACCCATGGGGTAACCACAAGGCTGCATTCTCGGTTAACGGAAAGATAAACCGTAAAGATTTTGGCCTGAACTGGAACGCTGCCCTGGAAACAGGCGGAGTTTTGGTAAGCGATGAGGTTTCAATAAGCTGCGAAATAGAACTGGTTAAGCAATCGTAAGTTAATTCTACAGGTAAGAAGCTCGTAAGCCAAATGGCTTATGGGCTTTTTTATTTTAATAGACCTCACCCTAACCCTCTCCTTGCTCAAGGAGAGGGATGGAATATATTCTCATTGAAATAAAGGAAGCCCGGAGGGCTTCTTGGCATACCAACCGAATTTTGGTATAAAACAAACCCTGCAATCAGTTTATTAATTGCAGGGTAAAATTATTAATACAAATTACGCCTTTGCCTTTTCAGCAATATCCTTCTTCCACCATTCGGTAACCATATCTAAAGCAGAAAAACTGTCCATGGTTTTAGGTTGTACCTTATACATGGCTGTTATCTGCGAGCTCATTTTATCGGCAAACTTTTTGTTAAAGCCCACTGCCATAGTTAGGTGTTCGTTATATGCGGTACCTATCTTTTCCATATTGTGCATCGAAAGGGCAGCTGATCTCTCCAGGTTTTCCATTACCAGTTCCATCAGGTTACTAAGGCCTTCCTTTTTATTGAAGTCTGAAGTACTGATGATCTCCATAAAACGGGTAGTAAAGTCAATACTATCGTTAATACGGCTACTGTGCGAATCAATTATTGAATCAATTACATCTTCCGACATTTTAATGCTCTTACCAAAAGCGGTTTTAAACGAATTGACAATAGAAGCGTCTATTTCCTTTTCATTCAGGGTTTTACTTATGGTGTCGAAGGTCTTTTTGTTTGCTTCAACAGCCGAATCAAATTGCTTTGTATTCGATTGAATTACAGACCTGATACTTTCTTTTGAGTTTTTAAAAGCGTTATCCATGCTTTTCTTCAAAATTTCTGTTTGTTTACCGTTTGTGCTTTTCATGATCGTTTTTTATTTAAAATTTGTGAGTATTCCGTTCGTTATATTTCAGGTTACAAAAGTATACCCGCTTACCCGGTATAGGCTTGTATTTAAGCCTAAAGAAATTACATCATTCACGTATAGTACGCTAAGCATGCGGGAGCGTCCTCGTTTGTTTTTATATTAATCCTATATCAGTGTTCAATTTATTAATTGCCACGACCTTTAGGTCGTGGTATTGATATTCGGATATATGGGCTTTAGCCAAAACACTGAAAAATTATTTAGGCTAAAGCCCTTATTATTCTAATCCTCTTCCACGACCTAAAGGTCGTGGCAACTAAATAAACATACAACTGTTAGTTATACTACACATTGCCATAACAAAAGCGTAACATTACAGCGTCAGTAAATAATGTAATATTTGGTCGAAAAGTTATAAACCCTAACCATTCAAACCCTATATATTTGCCTTTTTAAAACCAAATAAACCCCATGGAAACAGTTAAGAAAACACAAACCGTATTAATAACAGGCAGCACCAGCGGAATAGGATTTGGCATAGCCAGAGCCTTTGCAAAAGCAGGTTACAACATTATATTCAACGGCCTCGAAAAAGAAGGGCCCGATATTGCAGCGGTGGTAGCTAAGGAATTCAACGTGGGTACCATGTACTCACCGGCCAATATGCTTAAGCCTGATGAAATAGCAGCAATGGTAACAGAAGGAGAAAGTAAGTTTGGCAGTATTGAAGTATTGATAAATGATGCAGGCATACAATTTGTGGGGCCAATTGAAGATTTCCCGAATGATAAATGGGATGCCATTATAGGTATTAACCTTTCTTCCTCGTTTCACACATCAAAAGCAGTATGGAAGGGAATGAAAAACAAAAAGTTCGGCAGGATAATCAATATTGCTTCGGCACATGGTTTGGTAGCATCTGAATTTAAATCGGCATACGTGGCAGCCAAGCATGGCCTGGTAGGGCTCACCAAAGTACTGGCATTAGAAGGCGCTGAATTTGGTATAACTGCTAATTCTATTTGTCCCGGTTATGTAAAAACACCTTTGGTAGATAAGCAAATAGAAGACCAGGCAAAGGCCCACAACATATCGAAAGAAAAAGTAGTAAGCGATATTATGCTTGCGCCGCAAGCCATTAAAGAATTTGTAGACATTGAATCGGTAGCAGCTTTAGCTCTTTATTTAGCAGGCAACGATGCAAGAATGATAACCGGTGCAGCGCTTTCAATTGATGGTGGCTGGACAGCACATTGATAATTAACCATGGCAAAAACCAAGAAACAAATTACACTGGCCCTGCAGGGCGGTGGCTCGCACGGTGCCTTTACATGGGGCATACTCGAAAAGCTTTTTGAAGAAGACAAGTTCGACATTACTGCTATATGCGGAACCAGTGCAGGTGCCATTAATGCAGGGCTTGCCGTATACGGGCACCAGAAAAACGGCAACGAAGGTGCAATAGAAGTATTAGGCGCATTCTGGAAAAGGCTTTCGAAAGAATCAGCCTTTTTTCCGATACAGCCCAGCATGATCGACAAAATGTTTTCGGCAGGCAATATGGAATTTTCCCCGGGTTATAATATGTTTAACCTGGTGAGTAATTACCTGTCGCCCTACCAATGGAACTTTTTAGATGTAAATCCTTTAAAGGACATACTTGCTGAGCTTATTGATTTTAAAGCGCTGCAACAAAGCAAAATGAAATTATTTACCTGTGCCACCAATGTAAAAACAGGGCAGTCGAAAGTATTCTGTACCAAAGATGCAAGCGTAGATACCTTGCTGGCATCGGCCTGCCTGCCTACCTTATATAAGGCCGTAAAAGTAGATAATGAGTATTATTGGGATGGCGGCTATATGGGCAACCCTCCACTCTACCCGCTTATTAAAGGAACCAAAACAAGTGATATTTTACTGCTGCAGATAAATCCTGTAAGGATCAAAAAAGTGCCGCATAAGGCTGATGAGATACTGCACCGTATTAACGAGCTCAGTTTTAATTCGAGCCTTATGGCAGAGCTGAGGCTGATAGAGTTTAAAAACGAATTACTGGCAAAAGGCTATAACATGGGCGGGCAATTACGCAAAGTGCATTACCATGTTATTTGTGCCGACAATGCACTGGAAGAGTTTGATGTATCGAGCAAGTCGAACACATCGTGGGATTTTATAAACCTGCTTCGGAACAGAGGAAGAGAATATGCCAAACATTGGCTCGACAATAACTACGACCTGGTAGGGAACAAAACATCGGCCGATTTCTCGGTAGAGATGCAGCATGAATTTATAAGCTAATATGGATAAAGAAACAGTACTTAAAACAGCCTTTGGTATGCCTTTGGCATCGCCCGCTTTTAACAGGCCACCTTTACAGTTTTACCGCCGCGAGATAATAAGCATAGCTTATAAAACAGATATTAACCTGTTGCGCAAGTTTGTACCTGAGCCACTCGAAATAGTTGACCCGATTGTAAAATTCCAGGTAATTAAAATGCACGATGTACCGGGCTGCGGTACTTTTTTTGAAAGTGAACAATTAATCACCGTTAACTACAAGGGCCAAACCGGAAACTTTATGCACTTGCTTATTGTGCCCAATATGGCAGCCCTTGCCTTTGGCCGTGAAATGCTGGGCTTTGCAAAAAAAATAGGGTTTCCCGAATTGAAAGTAGACGGAGACACTATGCTTGGTACCGTTAACTATGGCACCGAACGTGTTGCTACGGCTACAATGGGTTACAAGTTCATACGGTTAGATAAGGATACCGTGAAAAAGAATTTCCACCTTCCTATTTTCACGCTTAAATCGATACCTGCACCCGATGGTTCGTTGGCTATATGCCAGTTGCTCAAAATAGTAGAATCCGAAATTGTTATTCACGAAGCCTGGTCAGCGCCTGCGGCACTGCATTTTATTCCGCATGCACTTGCACCTTTTCATATGTTACCTGTACAAGAAATAGTTTCGGGACAACATATTATTTGCGACCTAACCATGAACACAGGCGAAATAATACACGACTACCTGAAGAACTAATTTGAATTCTATTTTCCGGTAAACTCTTTTATAAGCCTTACAGTTTGTGGTATAGCCTCCAGGTTGAGCGTATGCCCGGCGTTTGGTATTACTTCGAGCCTGCTACCCTGTATTGCATCGCTTACCGCTTTGCCAATATGTACCGGAAACAATGCATCTTTTTCGCCTTGTATAACCAGTGTAGGGGTTTGTATAGCTTTTAATTTTTCGCGGTAATCACCTCTGTCTCGGGTGGCTATCATTAATTTTTTTAACGAAGCTGTATCCGTATTATGGCTTTGCTTTGTGGCCCTTAGCTTATCCATAGGTATAAGCGGGTGTTCAAAATAGTTTTCGCTCAGCACCATTGGCAGCATAACATCGAACATAAGCGGGTAGCCACCGGCATCCAAGGCATTGTGCCATGCCAGCTCTATAGCATCGTAATAAGGGGTTTTATGCGCAAAGGTCGAAAGCAATATTAGCTTATGAAGTTGTTGCGGATAGTTCAACGCAAAATGCTGTGCAACCAAACTGCCATAGGATATACCGGCGATGGTAACCTTTTTAATATTCAAGGAATCTATCAGTTCATGCACATCGGCAGCATGCTTATCGAAATCGCGCACCTCGCCGCTTTTATCTGACTGGCCCTGAAAAATCAAATCAAGCAGAACAACGCGGTAATCATCAACAAAATCGGACAGCATTGAGTACCATGCTACAGTCGACTGCGATAACCCATTCAGGAAAACAATGCAATTACTTGCTTGCTCGTTCCCGTGCAGTTCGTAATAAAGTTGTTTGCCGTCAGATGTTTTGTAATACATGCTTTTGAATTAGTAAAAGCAAAACTAAAATAAATTACTTGTCTATTACAACACAATCAATTGCCACGACCTTCAGGTCGTGGTTTTAGCAAACCAATAAATAGGCTTTAGCCAAAACACATTTCAATTATTTAGGCTAAAGCCCTAGTGATTTTAACTCTTATCCACGACCTAAAGGTCGTGGCAACTATCGAGCAATTCGCCTCAAATACCATCCCATCAATTACCATAGAACAATTGCCCGCACGAAATGGTTGAATAGCCCATGTATGTAGTGCCGGAGTTCAAGGTAACGCCAAGCATCAAGTCAATTCCCTTGCTGTTGCCATCTTTTAAACTCACTTCCTTTTCTGGAATGGCCAAACTGCATCTATGGCCTTTCGAGAAAAGCTGTGCCTGGGTAAGTCCACCCCGATTATTAAAAAGAAATCCAAGTTTAAGTAAGTATGTCTCATGCGGGGCAATAACCTTCTTCAGCATTGCAGATGAGTACAGTTCTCTCTTTAAGAAAACCTCCAACCCTTTACTTACATGCCCATTATCGACCGTAAAGTCGTATTGTTTTTCAGCCGTCATTGAATCAGGAAGTAAAAACACTTTATACTTATTCTCCGTTGATGGCGTTAACTCAATATATGTATTTGTAAAAGCAATTTGCAGGGTTACAGGTATAATGCTGTCATTGGTTATATAAACATTTATTGACCTGTAGGCGAACTCCTTTTTTGCAGAATCAGTATATATAGATCCTGTTGGTGGTTTATTTGTTATTTGCACACCATAATATTTATTGGAGTAAGAAGGCTTATCGGCACAACCTTGAAGAAGCAGAACCATCATAACTAAGCAGGTAAATTGCTTTAGTGTCATATTCAGGAATGTGTTGCTTTTCATGGTTCTCATTTTTCTTCGCTAAACAATTTCTCTACCAGTTTTTCAACTTTAGGGCCGAGTATTAAAAACGTTGGTATTGCAATTGCATAAGCAATCAACCACGACCTCATCCATATTCTAAAAAAGCTATTTATATAACCCACATTTACAGATACCAGTGTAAACGAAATAAGGCCTGTAGTTACAAAGCCCATTATCAGTACAAATGCCACCCTGTGTTTCATGGCTCATAATATTAATTGTTTTTACTCAGTGCCAATAACCTATCCAGCGCTTCGCGATGATGCCTGTTGTGGTATAGCGTAAAGTAAATAAACTCACGCGCTGTCATCAGCCCAATTAATGGATGCGGCACCTGGTAGCTATCCAGTTCCTCTTCGTTAAATGAGCCCGCAGATTCCATAAATTGTTCGCTTATCAAATCATATTTCATAATCTGTTCCGCTTTGGTGGGTTCAGTAGCCAGGTCTAAAGGATTAAATGGAAGTACGCCTGCAGTTTTCAATTTATCGAGGTAAACCGATACAACTTCATCGTAAGTGCGTGATGCATGATTGGCCTTACCCCATTTATCTATCATTACCTGTGGCTTACCAAATAAGCCTACCAATGGCTTCACTGCAATAAACAGGTGTTCCATGTTCTGTGCCGCCGACCATTTATTGGGGATATAGCTTTCGTAAAAACGTTCATCGTCGAACACGTAAGCTGTTTTACTTATTTGTTCTACTTCTCCTCTAAGGCTTATCAAGGCTTCTTTGTGATTCATGTTTGTTGGATATTTTAATTAAAAATTACTTCTTTATTTCTTTATCAATTATCAGCTTAATCCTGTCCAGGGCATTCAACAGGTGCTTTGGTTCATCGTTAACCTTGGCCATCATAATGCCTCCTTCAAGCAGGGTAATAATAGTATTCGCATATTCAACAGCATCAACAGCCTTTTTTATGTTGTTCTGCTTTTTACCCAATTCTATAATAGCGGCTAAATAATCGGCCAGCCACTTCAGCGAAACCTGCACCACCTTTTTCATAAAGGGGTTACTGTCGTCGGCCTCAATAGCTGTATTTAATATAGGGCAACCGCCGTTGGCAAATATCCGTTTGTAATCGTTTCCGTAATAAGCGGTAAAGGCCAATAGCTTTTCAATTGCGTTTTCTTTGCTGTCAACCACAGCCTCCATACGTTTGCGTGTGCCCGATACATTGTACTTGTATACAGCGAGTGCAATGTCGTTTTTATCGGTAAAGTTGCCGTAAATGGCACCTTTGGTAAGCCCGGTTGCCTCAGTAATATCATTGAGTGATGTGCCCGCATACCCTTTGGTATTGAATACCGGAGCCGATCTTTCAATGATAAATGCCTTTGTTTTTTCTGCCTTAGACATGCCTTCCTTTTAATTTCGAAGTACAAATATATTAAAAATATACCAATCGGTATAATTTAAAATTAACTATCTTTGCATTCAAATTATAGAGCATATGAACAGAGTTGTAGTTACAGGTATGGGTGCGCTTACACCCATTGGCAATACGGTAGATAGTTTCAGCAAGGCATTACTGGAAGGCAAGAACGGCGTTGGGCCCATTACCAAGCTCGATGTATCGAAGTTTAAAACACGGTTCGCCTGCGAGCTAAAAGATTTTAATACGGATGATTTTATTGAAAAATCAGAATCGCGCAAGTACGATATGTTTACCCGGTACGCTGTAATATCGGTAATGGAAGCCGTAAAGCATGCCCAAATAGATTTCGAAAAACTGAACCGCAACCGCATTGGCGTTATATGGGGTTCGGGCAATGGCGGTATTACTACCTTCGAAGAACAGGTTACCGAATATGCCAAAGGCGACGGCACTCCACGGTTCAATCCTTTCTTTATTCCTAAAATGATAGTGGACATTGCTTCAGGTGTTATATCAATAAAATACGGCCTGCGTGGTATTAACTTTACTACGGTGTCGGCATGTGCCACATCGAACACTGCTATTATAACTGCATTCGACTATATACGATGGGGCAAGGCCGACATGATGATAACTGGCGGCTCGGAGGCACCTATAACAGCAAGCGCCATTGGTGGTTTTGGTGCAGCAAGGGCATTATCGACCTTTAACGAAAACCCAACAATAGCATCGAGGCCATTTGATGTGAACCGCGATGGTTTTGTAATGGGCGAAGGTGCAGGCGCACTTATTTTAGAAAGCTACGACCATGCTGTAAAACGCGGTGCACCCATTTTTGCAGAAGTAGTGGGCGGCGGTATGTCGGCTGATGCATACCACCTTACAGGTACACACCCCGAAGGCGAAGGCGCTTACCTGGGCATGTTACTGGCTATTGAGGAAGCAGGCATAAAACCTGGCGATATTGATTACCTGAACGCACATGCTACATCTACCCCCGTGGGAGATGTGAGCGAAATGAAAGCGGTGGAAAGAGTTTTTGGTAAGAATACACGGTTACAGGTAAGTGCCACCAAATCGATGACAGGGCACTTGCTGGGTGCAGCTGGAGCGGTTGAAGCGATTGCATGTATAACAGCCATAAACGAAAGCGCTATACCACCTACCATCAATACCCAAACCATTGACCCGGAGTTTGCAGGCAAGTTCAATATTGTTACAGGCAAAGCATTAAAAACAAATGTCGACTATGCCATGAGCAACACTTTTGGTTTCGGCGGACATATTGCTACCAGTATATTTAAAAAATTTAAAGCGTAATTTGCATATTCGTTAATCTCCTTTAACATGAAAACAGAAAAAACATTCAGCCTTGGTGGAGCGCTAACCATTAACCGCATGGGCTATGGCGCAATGCGCATAACTGGCAAAGGAATTTGGGGTCCGCCCGAAAACAAACCGGAAGCACTAAAAGTATTGAAACGTGCAGTAGAATTGGGTGTAAATTTTATAGATACTGCCGATAGTTACGGCCCGTATGTTTCGGAAGAACTGATTGCCGAGGCATTACACCCCTACCCTAAGGGTTTAATAATTGGTACCAAAGGCGGCTTTTTACGAAGCGGCCCCGGCGAATGGAACATTGATTCGAGCCCTGCACATTTAAAGGAAGCCCTGCATGGCAGCCTTAAGCGATTAAAGCTCGACACCATAGACCTTTACCAACTGCACCGCATCGACCCTAAAGTACCCGCAGAAAAGACATTCGTTTTTTTACAACAGGCGCAACAGGAAGGAAAAATAAAACACATTGGCTTATCGGAAGTAAGTGTGGAGCAGATCAAAATGGCACAACAGTTCTTCAAGGTGGTATCGGTACAAAATATGTACAGCGTTAGCAACCGCAAGTGGGAAGATGTACTTGAATACTGCAATGCACACAACATTGCCTTCATCCCCTGGAACCCCATTAACGCAGGCAATTTAGAGGGCCTTGCGGCACTTAAAAAAATTGCGGGCTTACATAATACAGGCATACAACAGATAGCGCTCAGCTGGTTATATCATCATAGCAACAATATTCTGCTTATACCCGGTACATCAAGCGTGGCGCACTTAGAAGAAAACATCAAATCGGTTTTGGTAGAGCTTACCGAAAGCGATATGAAGGAATTGGATAGTTTAGTTGCGGCTAAAGCGTAATACTAGTTGCCACGACCTTTAGGTCGTGGCAACTATATAAAACACCCTGTTCAACAATCTATCGTACTTACTGCGCAACGTTAATTGCCACGACCTTTAGGTCGTGGATGAATTAATTCCTATATAGGCTTTAGCCAAAATCTCATACATCTTTATTTTTCATAAATTTGATTCCATCACAAATACCTGTAATTCCATGCCTTACTGCAAAATAATGATTCATGCAATTTGGTCAACTAAAAATCGCAAACCTTTAATTTCAAAAGAGCTGAAACCACTTCTTCTTGCACACATAAAAGAAAACAGCATTAAGAAAAACATTTATATCGACACCCATAATTGCGTGGCAGATCATATTCACCTACTCATATCTCTTGGTGCTGACCAAACAATTGCAAAAACAATTGGGCTAATCAAAGGAGAAGCTTCTAACTGGATAAATAAACAACAATTAATCAATACAAAATTTGAGTGGCAAGATGAATACATTGCTTTATCGGTAAGTTCTTCGGTAACTGATAAGGTGAGACGCTATATTTTAAAACAAGAAGAACACCACAAAAAAAAGACCTTTAGCGAGGAATACAATAATTTTATTAAAGCAAGCGGGGCATTGCTTTCTAATTAGGCTAAAGCCCTTATTGGGTTAAATTTCTTATACCCACGACCTAAAGGTCGTGGCAATTAACCTTCCTTACACAATCTCACCTCTGGCCTCATTTGCAAGGTCGAAATACTGCTTTGCCAACGCAGTGTGGTCGCTGGCATTTTTAACATCACCTGCATTAATAAAATTGGCTGCCTTATAATGATGTGCCGCTGCCGATATTAAATGGCTCGCTGCTTTTCTGTGATTTTCTGATGTAGCGCTTGTATCCTCTGCTCCGTCTGTAACTGCTGTATTTTCCATAATGCTGTATGTTTAGTTTGTACGGTACAAAGGTCAAATTATTGAGGCCTTAAGTTCTTATATCAATACAAGAAAGTCTTACACATTTCACATATTCTACGAATACGTGAATCATGTAATTCAATTGAAAAAGGCTATAACAAACTGCAACGTATATAGGCCCACCTTTGCCCTTTGAAATTCGTTAACAATTAAAAACTAAACATTATGACATACGACAATTATTTTGGTGGAATGCACTTTATATGGTGGGTTTTATGGGTTATACTACTCTTTTGGATATTCGCGGTGCCTTATAACATACCCGGTCAGCGATTCAAGACAGATTCTGCACTTGATGCTCTAAAGAAGCGACTTGCCTCAGGACAAATTACCACAGAGCAATATCACGAAATGAAAAAAATAATTGAAGCTTAATATGACAACAACTATAGAGCATGTACTAACAGAGGAGCCAATCATTCCCGTTTTTAATACCGAAAAAAATATTGAAGCCCATATATTAGCTGCAACCCATTACGAAGAGGCTGCAAAGCATCATAACGATGCTGCAAAACACCATACTGAAGAAAAACACGATAAGGCTTTCCGCAGCACTGTAAAGGCGCATAGGCATAGCTGGTATGCACGCAAGTTTGAAATGGAAGATACAGAACAGCATGCTTTGGTTAATTTCCACAACACGCTGATATCGCATATTTTAATCTGAAGGAATTGATTTACCTTGATTAAGCAAAATCAAGCTTTCGCCACTGGAGTTCGGGGCTTTGTTTAATTAGCTTAGCTCCTGTAGGCGCGAGCGTCTTCGCTCGAGCCAATTATTAGATTTTACTAAATAGTATTAATCATCTTAATATGCATTGCAAGGATGCAATGCTAATATATAACACGGTCCAGGAGGCTCGCGCTTACATGGGGGCTATTAATTAAATGTTGAAATGTAAGGCTATTTACTCCTTGCCAGGACACTATTAAGTTCAGCAATTTCTTTTGCTAACGGAGCATCATTCCCACTCCATATTTTGCTCTTTGTTTCAAAATCATAAATCTCCAGGCCTCCAAAATAAGATTCATTGCCTTCATTTACAATGCAGTAATTTTTACTATCAGCCGAACTAAGCAGGGTAGTTATTTCGGTAAGAGGTAAAAAACGGTACTTATATTTATATGCCTGGAAATCCTTAACCCATGTCGATTTTTTAGACAACGCATAACTGGTATCAATCAAAAGAGTTTTTGTTTTTAAGGCTCCCGGATTTTTACAAAACTCTTCTTTTACAATAGGCTTGAATCTGCCTGAAACATGTATATATGGGTCTAATTTGTCATTTATCACCATTGCCACATCGTCATTAAGATTTTTTACTGCAATTGCTATAGTTATGGCACCCATTTCCTGATGAATAAAATATGGAAATATGCACCTTGCAATGTCAATTGCAAAATCCATTTTCTTCAGGCTTTTATTATCGCTACTGCCATGGAAAAGGTAAACAGTGGTCAAATAAATACCCATGCTTGGGTTTGGTTTAAATGTTAGCGGAGAAGCAATCATATTGGTCATACCCTTTTCAAGACTAGTTGCAGGTGCAATAAAATAATTTTTTTCGTCTTTTAAATACTTCATCACTTCATCTGCCGAAAGGACCTTAACAGGTGTTACCTTCCAGTATTTTTCTACCGCCGAACTTAAACTGTCGTCAAATACTTTATCTCCGGTAGGGATAACATAAAGCATGCCATTTTGCAATGCTTTAATTTCTTTTGAATCAAAAGCCGCAGTTATATGTTGCGCATTTACAATACCGCAAATTAAAATGCTAAAGCCGAGTAGTAAATTTTTCATTTTTTGTAATGGTTAATGTTATACAACAAAGTTATAATAATATTGACTGAATAAACCATGTGTCTTTTGTTCATGACCAGACCTTGTAAACAACACGAGTGGTTGAAAACTATAACAGATTCACAAAAAATAAACGAGCAAAAAGTGGTACCTTTACGTACTAGCGATAAGCTATGAACGATGAACTATAAGCTTAACACAGTGGGAATAATATCAGCAAAATATAGCAAGCCATTTTTCGGCCAAAATGCAGGTTTACTTTACACAAATACCCCGTTTCGTGTCAAAATATGTAAAGCAAATTGGAAAATGGCACACGAAAATGCGAAGCGTGTGCCAAAGTGTGCCATTCTAAGTTAAGATATGAAAAACCTATAAAAAGGTAACACATTTTCTCGACCTGTGTGTAATTGTGTGCAATTTAATATACTTCGACAGGCTCAGTATGACTAACGACTTATGACTATCGACTTACGACTACCTTAAGTACTTCATACCAAAACCCACGATAGATTCGAGAACAGGCTTAAGATCGAGGCCCATTTTAGTAAGCTTGTATTTTTTGCGTTTGGCAGTACCGGTATAGGTAATAAGTCCTTTATTTAAAAGCATTATTAACCTGTCGTTTAAAATATTGGTCGAAATTTTTTCAGAAGAATTTAAAAACTCATTGTAAGTAGTTTTTTCAAAAATAAGCATATCGCGTATGATCAACAGGGACCATTTATCGCCAACCAAATCGAGGGTACAAGCCACAGGGCAGTTCGACCGCATATCCGTATTTGCTATTTTCTGTTTTGCCATTATGCTGCAAATTTACAAAAATTTAATATTTAAACTTGCAAAATGCAAGTTTATTATTTTATCTTTGGCACCTCAATTAAAAACGATAGTACATTAACCCTAAACAACCAACAAATGAAAAACCCGTGGATAGCAGCAGTTTTGAACCTTTTCCTTTTTGGCGGAGGCTACATTTATAACGGCAAACGCAAAGGCCTTGGTATAGCACTTGTAATTGCATGGCTACTTATACGCTGGGGCGAAATAACCATTTACCTTACCAACCTGGTATTTGAAAAATGGCTGGTGCTGTTTACCGGGCTCATTGTACTAATGTTCAGCCTTGCAGCCGATGCTTACCAGGAAGCCAAAGCAATAAACAACAAATAATATTAAACCTTAAAAAACAAACCCAATGACAAACGCAAAAGAATTAGCAGTAAAAGCAGTAATGGACCTATGGAACGGAAGGATAAAAGAAATTGATGCTTTATTAGAAACCCTTACCGATGAGCAATTGCAAAAGGAAGTGGCGCCGGGCCGCAACAGGGGCACATACCTGGTGGGGCACCTTGCTGCAGTAAACGATCGCTTGCTGCCATTATTAAATTTTGAAGAAGCGCTTTACCCGAACTTAGTAGAAGCGTTTTTAAGCAAACCCGATAAAGCTGTGGCAGAAACTCCATCGGCAAAGGATTTAAAAGCTTACTGGAAAACTATAAACGATAAGCTAGCTGCACACTTTAGCAAAATGACTGCTGATGATTGGTTTTTAAAACATAATTCGGTTTCGGCAGAAGACTTTGCAAAAGAGCCTCACCGCAACAGGCTAACTGTTGTAATGGGCCGTGCAGCACACATGTCGTACCACATTGGGCAATTGGTGTTCTTGAAGAAGTAAAAAATAGTGGCTAGAGATTAGTGGCTAGTGACCAGTTATGAACTATTCACTAAACACTAGCCACTAATCACTATTTCGTAGCAAATATCGAGGCATCATTCTTGAATGCCTTGAATTCCAACGCGTTACCGCTTGGGTCGAGGAAGAACATGGTGGCCTGCTCCCCTACTTCGCCCTTAAAGCGTATGTATGGCTCTATAATGAATTTGACTTGATGCTGTTTCAGGCGCTCAGCAAGGGTTTCCCAGTGGTGCATATCGAGGATAACGCCCCAATGCAGCACTGGCACGTTCTTTCCGTCAACCGGGTTGGTACTTGCACCACCCTTCCAGCCCTCTACCAGGTGGGCCGATATCTGGTGGCTATACAGGTCGAAGTCGATCCAGCGCTCGGCGCTGCGGCCAATCTTGCAGCCCAGTACTTCGGCATAAAACTTGCGGGTAACCTCCAGATCACTCACCGGAAAGGCCACGTGGAAAGGACGGATAGTATTCATAGTGAAAAGCTAAAAGTTAAAAATTATAAGTACCTAATTTACAATTCACAATTAAAAGGGTAGTTTACTCAGGTCTACATTGCCCCCGCTAATGATGATGCCTACACGCTTCCCGCTGAACTTAGCCTTGTTGGCAAGCACAGCAGCCACAGGCACCGCACTCGATGGCTCTATGATGATCTTCATGCGCTCCCATACCAGGCGCATAGCGGCCACTATCTGCTCTTCGGTTACGGGCAGTATCTCGGCCACATGCTTGCGTATTATCCCGAAGGTTTTGTCGCCTAGAGAGGTCAAGAGGCCATCGGCAATAGTGTTGGGAGGCAATGCTTCTACCACTTTGCCCTGCTGCATAGACTGTATAGCATCGTTAGCATTGGCAGGTTCTCCGGCAATTACCAATGACTTGGGGGAGAAGTAGTGTGTAGCCAGTGCAGTGCCGCTGAGGAGTCCACCACCACCTACAGGGGCCATAACAATATCCAGGCTGGGGATCTCTTCAATGAGCTCTTTAGCTGCAGTAGCCTGCCCTGCAATGATGTGGTAATTGTTATAAGGGTGTATGAAGGTTGCTCCGGTGCGCTTTACCACCTCGGCAAGGGTGTCCTCGCGGGCTTTTTGGTTGGGCTTACAAGTAATAACCTCGGCACCATAGCCCTTTACGGCATCCATCTTAACCTTCGATGAGTTTTCGGGCATAACTATGTAGGCCTTTAGTCCATTGTTGCGAGCAGCCAGCGCCAGCGCCTGGGCATGGTTCCCCGATGAGTGTGTTGCCACACCGTTCTGCCTCTCGGCATCGGTAAGCATCAACACTGCATTTGTGGCACCCCTATACTTAAATGCACCTATTTTCTGCAAGTTCTCGCACTTCAGGAATAGCTCAGCACCGGCCATAGCGTTGATGTTTTTGCTGGTCATTACCGGTGTATGATGAATGAAGGGCTTTATCCGCTTATGAGCGGCTTCGATATGTTCTTTGGTTGGGTATAGCTCCTGCATTGTTAGCAATTTACCCCCAATTATAGCAAATATTGCTGAAAATGAAAAAGTCCCGCACAATGGCGGGACTTTTCGAAAAGATTGGTGTAGTGTATTAAGCCTTTACTGCTTTGTAAACAACAGTAACTGACTTATCAGGGCTAGTAATGGTAAACTTATCAGCTGAAATATCAGAGATAACCATAGTATCTTTCTTTTGCCTGTCATCAGTTTGAATGATCTTCTTATTATCAGCGGTAAGAATCCACTTGCCTTTATTGGTTTGTGGTTGGCCCATAAAAGAAACTTTCATTTCAAAGGTGCTGTCAGCTTTATATTCAATAACAGAGTTCTTAAGAGCTTCCATAACAGAGTTCTCCATCTGTATCCTGTTAGCAATTTGAGACTTCATCATGGTGTCTTTTGTAGTATCAGACATCTGCTTAAGATTTGCCATTTGCTTATCGAAATCAGCGCTTTTAAATGACTCCATTTGCCATTTATTTACAAGCATTTTACCAGCGTTTGATCCACCGGTACAGCTATACAAGAACATTGCAGCAGTTGCAATTACTAAAAGACTAAAAATTTGTTTTGTTTTCATTTTATAAGGTTGATGTTAATTTGGGCGCAAAAGTAAATAAGTTTTGGTTTCCAATAGGTTTTATTTACAAATATAAGGCCTATCCAACTCGTTTAAAGAAGTTGATTATTCCTATGCATTGCAAATAAAACTGCAATTCTATTGGCCCAACCCTTACAAAACATATACAGAGTAGTATTATTAGCCATTATTTCATTATAGTGCATTAACCTACATAACAAATAATCCCCTGGCGTTACACTGCAGCTCTTAGTTAGTGTCTCTGACCCAATTTTTCCATCTATAACCACCCCTGATACCTGTTGGAGCAATTTTATAGCTGTACCAACGCCAATATTAACTGCAGTATCAAAATGAATATATTTTAGTTCAGGCTTTAGTTTAGCACAGCTTGAGGCTTCCCAGTAATCCTTTTCATATATACTTATGGCTTGCACTTCTGTTAGGCTCGCAATATCCAAGTCAGGGTGGGCAACTTTACTTATGCCATATTTAGTCAAACCTCCCATATCACCCCTAATATCAGTTACTTTATCACCACCCTCAAACTGCTGGAGGATACTGAATGCTTTATTGATGTCCATTATTTAAAAATGCCTATTAAAGTCGTTATTATTCCAATCTTGTTTGTTTCTAGTAATATTTCGACAAGTATGGCAATTGTGACAAAAAAAACCTTGGGATTGTGCCAAACTAATACTTCATATACCTTCAGCATCTTATCATGGCGCTCGACCTTCTCCAATAGGCCTTCCTGCTTGTTAGCCTTATCGCCATAAATGCCGCGTTCAATATTGTCGAGCTTGTCAAAGAGTTGTTTTTTTTCTTCCGGTTCCATAGTAATTTTTATATAGCAAAGCCAAGGGCTTGAGAAAGTGTTTTTAAGCTATTATATAATTTCAGTTGATTAATAGAACCTGAGCCAGTGAAGGCGAACGTATATGTTTGGCGACAGAAGTTGCTTAATATACCTACATCTGTCATTATACCGAAGTTTGCATTTGAAACACCTGTGCTGCCCTGTGAAAACATTGCATAAGAAGCACCATTGACCCATATTATCGTCGTCGGGGCCGATTGCCTAACGCTTGTAAAAAATCCTTTAATACTTGTATAAGGTGTCGTAAATGAGCCAGTAATTCCATTCCAGTTATTTATAACGGCATACACAACAGTACCACCATTTATCTGCCAACTATTAATACTTACACCATCTGAACAACCCATATAAAAAGGTGAGGCCGTAACACTTGCAGTAGTATCGTTCACATTGAAACCCCAAGAATTATTATTCAATGCAAAATTAACACCATTAGTTACTGGGTTGTAGTTTGTGTTAAGATATGTATTTGCAGATAACGCATTGCCAGTGCCGTTACCTCTATAACCTCCAATTGGCGACCATAAAAGGAATTGTGGGTTAACTTCTGTTATATTTGTCGGCCAAGTCGCTGTTATTCCTTTTGGATTAACAAGGCTTATTGTAGCGTGTTGTCTTTGTTCAGTAGCAAACAGCCATAATCTATCGAATAGGTTCCAGTTACCATCGAATATTAGTTGGCGTATAAAGTTATCGATAGCCTTGATGTAATACCATGAAGGCTTACCGCCATATTGGATAGTTTGCCTGAGCCATGCCTCCGTCTCAGGCAATAACTCTCTCTTAGCGGAATCAGACTGAACTGTTCCATCCATGGCACCTCTTAATGTTCCGTGGCCGCCAAAACTACCTCTTGTGCCTTGTTCACTTCCGTAACTCATTTATTGTATTTTTTGGAAGGTGCCATCTTCTTTATCCATTAATAATTCTCATATTGTGCTGCAGCAAGAATTATTTTCAATGCAGTCATAGATGCGGCTACACCAATCCATAACTTATCGCTTGCACCTAATTGGATTATTCTTTTACCGTTATTATCTATTGGCATACCTACAGTAACCGTACTATTTAAAGCGTCTACAGCCAGTATGTTAGCGACTGTGCCTGATGTAGTGAGAACATCTACGATGCCGAGTATTACGAAGTTTGTGCCTGCTCCGCCAACATCCAATACTAAGAAGACATCCCTCGTGACTGAATCCGTACTCGACAACACTAATGATGTTACCCTTGCGCCATTGGAGCCTGCTGTCAACAGTGTTACCAGGTTTGTACTTACTGTATTGCTTGGTGTCCAAGCCGATGCAGCCGAAAGAACAGTACCTGCTGTCTTTACTGCCTGTGTGAACATTGGAATGTTTGAGTTTGACATTTTAGTTGTTGCTTAAATAGATTAGTGAATAAATTAATGGATGAGAAGCTGAATCAACATAGGCTGTTGTTGCAAGCTTTGTTGAATTATCATATTGACTTTGAGTGTTGGTTGTTGCATTGCTCGGTATAGGTGGCGCTGAATGCATACTGAATACTGTCCCAGATAAATGCAATGTACTTTCATCGGCGGTATAACCTACTCCACCCATCTGGGTAAAGTTAACTGCAGTTGTACCAGTCGTAAAGCTCGATTGATAGTTCATCAACCACATAGTATTTTTGTTGGCTGAGCCCTCGTTATCGATAGGGGTGAATGCCCCGACGAATTCTGTAGAGGCATCCATATCGCTTGAGCGGGTAAGGATGTAAGGGTGCGAACCGTCGCCTACCTGGGTAAGCACATACAAACCATTATTGGCTGCGGTAACCTCATTCTTAACCAATACAATCATATTGGCATAAGGTGCAACTGTATCTATAGAAGCTAAAGCGCCATTACTATTTCCTGTAAGGGTAGCTCCAACACCAGCTGTACCGTTTGCATATGTATTAGCCGGCAAAGTGGTTGTTGTTGCTACATCTGCTGTCGGCTTTTGATTAAGCACCCGAATACTATTATCTACATATTGCTTGGTAGCAGCACCGAGCGCTGTAGATGGGTCAGCGTTTAAAATAAGATTGCCGGACATAGTGCCGCCAGCCAATGCGAGTTTTGCAGCCAAGTCTGTAGTAAGATTTGTAACCTTGCTTTCGGCTATGGCATTAATTCCAATCTTCGACCTGTTATTCGAAGGATCATCGGTATTAGCGAACTCACTGCTGAAATCCATTACACCCTCCTGAGGTTGGTTGCTTCCGTTTACCTGAACAGTCTGATAGTAGTTGGCCGTTGTAGATGAAGACGAGCGCAGATTGCCATTAACATCATATACCTTAAATCCATTTTCACCTGTGTATTCAATTCTATAGCCTACCGGTAAGGCAGTGGCGAATATATTATTGAGCGTGGAGCTATCGTTATACATAAACGTGACCGTAACGGGAGCAGTATCGCCATTAAAAAGTGAAAAGTATTTTAACTGCCTTTGGGTACTTGCAGCAGGCGACGCCATTATGGTTACTGCTGTGCCACCATTCAACGAACCATCTTTAGTACCGGGTACGAAAGCGGTTGAGGTAATATCTACAAACGAACAAACATAAACCGGGTTTGTAGTAGCAGCAGCTCCGTTTAAAACTGCCTGAAGGCTGCGCGATGTAGTGTCTAATATTATCATATTCGTAAAGAAGTTATGGCCATTGCATTGGCTATTGAATCAGATGAGCCTGATAGCCCGCGATAATCGAGGGTTACATTATTAGCTGGCGATGCGTAATCTAAAAAACTGGCAATGGGGTATTTTATACTTATCTGAGAGCTTCCGTTGCCATCAAAGTCATTTATTATCTCCATTACATTCTGCCGGGCCGTATTATATACATTACCATATTTGGCTATATTGTTAGGTATATTTCCAGCAAGGGAATAGCCATAAAAATTGCTTTGGTCTACTACCCAGGTTACAACACCTTGATTCAATACGTTTGAATCAGCGAACAAATCGTCAATCAGGAAGTTATGAGTGTCAACCATGAACAATACACCGCCAGGCGATGAAGTCAAAGCATTTTGCTGAGCATCCATCATTGCAGCATTGCGGACTTCGAACATATTTATCCGCCCATGCATAGCCGATGTTCCTATAAAGATAGTACCAGAACCGGCTGCGGGATTGGTAAATGAGGCCACTTGAGTACAGTCTTGAGCTCCGTTTATGTATATGAACATATTAGAGCCATCCCAAACACAGGCTACCGTGTACCAAGTTGAAAGCGAAAGAACTGTTGAGGAGTTAAGCGTATGCGCTGTAGCCGTTGAATCGTAAATAGTGAACGATAGTTTGTTTGCGCCGCTTAAATATATTGTATATCCGCCCGAAATAGTTGATATGTTGTAATCGTGATTGGTTGTATAGAAATTAAAGAAACAAGTGAAACCCGTTAGCGCCGCCATAGAAGGAAACGTTCCTGATATATATTCACTGCCCGCAAATACGGCATCCAGGCCAAAACCGCCATTTGTTGTTGTAGTGGTTGAGAATGTAGCTCCGGTATTCACCAAATGATTCTTATTACCTGAATAATCGTTGGCGGCCGATTCGTTAAATGTATATGCTCCTATTAAGGTGCTCATTGCGGGTATGCGGGATTAGCTAATGATGTTACACCTGTCTGCATCTTTATAGGAGTTGCAGCTGATTGCGATACTAAAGGCGTAACTAGTTGAGTAGACGTTCTTATAGGAGCGCCTTTTGATATGGATGTACCAGGAGAGCTTTTAACAGTTGTTATTGTATTCCCCCAATCGGCCATGCCTTCCATATCGGTGGTGAACTTGTTGTATTTAATATCGAACGTATGGCCAAGCTGAATGTATAGTGTTCCATCTTCATCCAATACGCTATGCCACATCTGCAACGTATTATCGTAAATAACATTACCTCGCAGGTTGTTACGGTAGTTAGATACTATCTGGGCGAATTTTTTAAAGAATATATCAGCCAGAATTGTTCCGGTGTCCGATAGTGTTCTTGTATGCCAGGTAGTTGTATTAGCACCGGTATAAACCGAGAATGAACCGGGATAACCTTGCGAGTTGGTATCTCCAAACGCAGCATTTATTACAAGCTCATTCCATCGGGTTTGAGCTGCTGAAGCAGAATAGAATGAAATATTACTTGTTGCACTTTGTGCGTTGTCTTTGTACTGTAAGTCTACTGCTCTTATTGCATAATCATCAATTGAGGCCACTACCTTTATACCTGCCGGTGTAGTACCCCCTGTCCATATATAAGCAGGGAATGTTTTAAAATCGAATTGTAAAACTTGTGGCAATAATCCGAAAGGAGGCGAACCCGAGGATGGATTCATGCCGGCTTCCCATGTATCGGTAATGTCGAACGATATGCTAAACGGATTAGCAACGTGATGCGTATTATCCCAAGATGCTGCCAATAAAGCCATTAACTGTGCCTGAGTTATACCTCCATTAGTCGGGCTGCTGTATTTATAACCTACCCCTGTTTGATAGGGGAAGTTGTTGTTCATGTAATTGAAGTTGTACTGCGACGTCAATGTTTTGGTTGGCGTTGCACCTCCATTCCATGAATAGTTGTTGCTGTTCTGGTTTTGTCCTGACCAGTATAAAGTGGTATTATCCTAAGGCCTGTAGAACATCATCTGATGCATGAACGTAATACACGGATTACCACCAAGTATGTATGCCGAATCCTTCTGAAGTTGAGTATATGATGGCGTTGATGTATACGATGGCGTAACCAATATCCTTAAATAATACCGTATATTCATGGCTATAGAACCGTTTGCCGGATCAAGGTAAAAATAGGGTAATGTGAATGTGTCTCCGTGATCTCCGGCGCCATCGGTGGTGGTAGATAATTGCTGTATATTTATTTTATAACGAAGCGAGCCTATCATGCTGATTCAATTAGGAATTAGGAATCTGAGAATTAGGAATGATGGAACACAGTTTTGTCTTTTCATTTTTCTTTTTCATTATTTATGTTTTGATTCCTAATTCCTAATTTTTAATTCCTAATTATAAAGGAATTACTCTGTAAGCATTTAATAAGCTCTTTGCATCATTTGGTATTTCCATTAATCCGGTAATACCTTTCGAGCTCAACTGAATTACATCTTCGCGTACTTCGTAAGCGGCGCCAACCATTTTCATAATGGCTTCCTGTATGCCCATAGGTACACTCACCCATGTGCTGCCATAGCCTGCTGTATAAGCTACATCTAAATGGTAGCGGCTCAAATCATCACCCGGCGAAAAGCCAGGCGGAAGATTATAAGTGGTTGCTGTTATGGTTATCCATTGGTCCTGGTTGCCCATTACATAATAGTCGGCATTTTGGGTAAGTGTGCTTACTTCGTTCAGGTAAATAAGTTTTACCGTGCCCACACTTTGTATGGGTGCACGCGGCAGGGTAAAGTTCTTTTCTATTTTATCGTAGTATGCCTCCAGCGACTGGCTTATAAAAGAGCGGTTGCAATATTGCTCCGCTCTTTCGCGCGCTGACTGGATGAGAGTGGTGAGAAGAGTATCATCGTCGGTAAAATCGATGCGCAGATAACTCTTTACGGTGGCAAGAGCCAGCTCAGTCGCCGGAGGGGTTACTACTTTTAATTCGGTAAGTGCCATTATTTTTTGAGACTTAGGTTAAGGTTGAGATTAAGGTTAAGTGAGTAATTTGTTTTTCTCAGCCTCAATCTTAACCTCAGCCTGAATGATTGCACAAAGATAAATATTTTGTTTATTAGTAGTAAACAAAAAGGCAAATAAGTTTTCAACAACCCCAAAAACTACAATTGAAAAAAGAGATGTTTTTGGGCTCACGAGCACCTTTAAAAACAAATCAGCTAGTCAGCGAGTACTTCGAAAAAGGAGTAAGGGATAAGTGGTAAGGGATAAACACTACGTCACTGCGAGCCTTCGGCTTTGCGAGGCGTGGCAGTCTCAACGTTAAAATTGAGTTTATTTAGAACTATGCCTTTAAGTCCTCCCCTTTGGGGAGGTCAGGAGGGGCCAAAAAAAAGGACCACCTTACGGGGTAGCCCTTAGTTATTTTAATAAATTATCTACCGCCTGTTGTTGTTTATAGAGCCCTGCGGATAGTTTTATTGCCTTCTCACAGCAATTCAGGCTCTCTCTGTTTCCGGTTTACCCCGTCGGGTATTCCTCAATTTAGCTTTCCGTTGCCTTTGCCCCGGATAGATTTATTGGTTAGAACTTTGTTTTTATATTCTCGAAGCTTCTCTGAAAATATCTTTGACCAAAGTACACATTGCTTACCCCCTTTGTCAATAGTTTGACCCTTGTTTAGTTATCAACAGGCCTAAATATTTCTGTTTTTTTAACACTATTTATAAAAAACATAGCCTATAATTGCAACCCGAAATTGGGAGCTATATCGTTATCCCAAACAACCCACTACTCTTTTATCTTCTCTTTCCGGTTGCCGCCATCTTTGGTCGATTTAAAACTCATCTTACCATGACTTATTTGATACTGGTAAAAAGACTGATATACCTGAGCCTGCATACTATCGTAGTCATCCTGTACGGTTGTCTGCCTGAAGAACAACTTTCCGCTATTGGTTATGCTATCCGTAAGCAACACCTCATTACCATCTGATTCAGTAGTATGAATGTTACTTTCAGCAAGTAAATAGGTAAAACCAATACCATTGTTATTTAAAACTGTTCCGTATATGTTGGTGCCCTTAAACTGTTCCTCAGCGGTCATTACGTTATCAGTATCCAAGTTGGCATAATAAAGGGCCCATACAAGTAAGGTGGTGCTATCCGTTAGTTTTATCTTTTGCAGGCTATAGGCAGTCGAAAACCTGGTATCACCATAAGCCCCCTCTTGAAGCGAATCTATATACTTAGCATACCCGTGCTTTGCGTTTAATGAATCAATCATATAAAAATCATGCAGTACTACATGATCATTCTCCATCATATCATCTTTATACCATTGCACAGCAAGCATCTTCACTTCATTGGCAACAAGCGTATCGTATTTTGTAACATGGGCAATAAATGCAGAATCAATAATTACCGGAAAGCTAATATTGTCTTTAAAGTGTACAAGGAGCTTTCCAAGTTTAGTATCTACAGGTGATTGAGCTCGAGTTTTTATAGACTCACCACTATTGCAAGCAATAACCAAGAAGGCAAGGTAGGTCAGCGCCAATATTTTGAATACTGTACTTCGAATCATACTTTCACTACTCTTTTATCTTCTCCTTCCAGTTGCCGCCATCTTTGGTCGATTTAAAACTCATCTTACCATGACTTATTTGATACTGGTAAAAAGACTGATATACCTGTGCCTGCATACTATCATAGTCATCCTGTATGGTTGTCTGCCTGAAGAACAACTTTCCGTCGTTGGTTATACTATCCGTTAGTAATGTTTCGCTACCACTTGGCGGATCGGCAAAACTGCTGCTTTCGGCAAGCACATAAGTAATGCCTATATCGCTTCCACTTAAAACAGTGCCGTAAATGTTAGTACCACCCGATACCGGATCAGCTTCATAACTGGCGTAAGAATTGGCCCAAATAAGTAACAAGGTGCTGTCCTTTAGCTTTATCTTCTGCAGGCCATAAGCATTCGAAAACTTAGTATCGCCAGGTTGTAGCGAATCTGCAAACTTTGCAAAGCCGTGTTTGGCTTTTATCGAATCTATTTTATAAAAATCCACCAGATCCATTTTATCATCATCCGTCAACTTATCTTTAAACCATTGCAGGGCAAGCATCTTCACTTCATTGGCACCAAGCGAATCGTATTTTGTAACATGGGCTATAAAAGCAGAATCGATAACTACCGGAAACTTAAGGTTATCTTTAAAATGAACCAATAGCTTTTCAATCTTAGGATCTAGTGGTGGCTGTACAGGGCCTTTTGCTGAATCGCCGGCTTTTGTACTTGCAGCGGCTTTATTTTTATCGCCACTATTGCAGGCTATAACCAACCATGCAATGCTTGTCAGCGCCAGTGCTTTATATAATGTATTCCGAATCATATTTATTTTTTTGTTCTATACAATATTACTAAAACAATTAACGCAATTTATCACTACCTTTACAATACAATCTCTCCTGCTTTGAAGTATTTATTACTATCAGCCGCAATATTTTTTTCGGGCTTTGCATTTAGCCAGGCCGATAGCAGCAAGCCAAACTATATGTACCCATTTGTAGCAGCCAGTGTTGGTTATGGCCAAAACCTGAGCAATAAACCTGTTAACAATGTAAGGCCTTTTTGGGGCACCAATGGCCCAACCGTAAACATATCAGCCCTTATAGCGCTTAAAGAATCGTACTGGGGTATTGCCTGCATGCTGGGTTATAGTGCACCCGGGTTCGACCTTTCGGCTTATGCACCCTTAAATTCCGACACCAATAAAACCAACACATTTGGTGGTGGCAGTGCCGGGCATTACAATATATATTACTTAATGGGAGGCTTAAACCTTAAACTGCCACAACGTACTACACGTGGTGCATTAGAGGTCCGCTTTATGGTGGGGCCACTAATTTGCACACTACCTGCTATTACCTACACTACCCATATACCACAAGGGCCTGCTTATACAAGTTATAAGGTTTATACCACCAATGTTACATCGGCCACATCGAGCACCTTTGCCATGAGCCCCGGTATAGGCCTTGGCCACAAAATGTCGCGACATTTGGCTGTAATGGCCTACTGTGACCTTATTTTTGCATCCTTTAAGTTTAATACTGTTACCAGCACCAATTCCTATGTTTCGAGCGAAACACACAGCAACATCAGCGAATCGGTAATGAGCTATGTTAATTTTTCTGCCACATTATCCTATAGCTTCGGCTACATAAGGCCTAACATTATGTATAATTAATGTCAAAACCTTATACAAACACATTAATTATCATTTGTTTCTTTGTTTATTCCAAACAAATTATATTTTTGTTAAATCAAATTCACCATAAGGCATATTTTTACAGTTTATAAATGAAAAAACCTCTACTCGCTTTATATTTTATAATTGCATCTGTAACGTTGTACGCGCAGATAAAAGACAGTACCGCTGCCTGGCATTACAAAACCGATAACTACGATTGTGCCATATTCCCAATGGCTTACACATCAGAAATGGCACAACCCACAAAGCGATTCACCCCTGGTTTCCCCGATATTGACAAGGCCGAGCATGCTATGGCTGAGCAATTACTGCTACAACGCGATACCAGCAAACGATTACCCGATATTTATCGCCACCTTAAAAAATACAAAAGGCAATACTTTGGCTATACCGGTAAAGATGGCCACAAAACCTTATACATCAACCTATTTTGGGACGATAGCAAGTACATACGTAACTGGCTCAAACAAATGGTAATGGTACAAGGCGGCGGTGCTAACTACCTGTGCGTTAAGTACGACATTGATGCCAACAAACTTTACGACCTTCAGATAAACAATGACGAGTAATTATAGTCATAAGTCGTTAGCCATAAGTAATTAGTCATTAATTACATTCTTCACTTTTAAATTCTTTTGGCACAGTTCCTTGCATCTATGTGTCATTATCTATTGTCGTTCCATATCACCTCACGTGCCTTTACAATTGTCAATTGTCCATTATCCATTGTCAATTATTATTGCCTCACGTGTCTTTGCATTGTTAATTGTCCATTATCCATTGTCAATTGCTATTTTATTCCGCTTGATAAACAGGCTTTTATTGAAAAGGTGACTTAAATCAGCTTTTATGCTGTGGCCATGTTGTTATTTTGCATTCGTACAACAAAGCCTATGGCAACTACCATAGGCACCTGGAAAGAAAAGTTTTTATTGAAATAGTACTGAGGTTGTGGATTGTGAGGTGAAAGCTTAACAACCGCGCTCTAAAACGGGGGGAGGTATGGGGTCCTTTCCCCTTTTAGCTTTTATAGCCCTCCTTAAATATCCAATATCCAATTCTGAATCTTGAATAACGAAGTTTTTATGAGCTTCCGCATCATTTAATTTCATCTGATATTTAATAATCTTCAAATTACCAAATTTTCAAATCATCAAATTGGTATTACCGCATTAATCCTTTAAAAAAGTTGAACATACAAAAGCCAACTAGCGCCAGCACGCCTAATATGGTTACACCTATAAATAACGAAGCAAGGCTCATTACCACTATTTTAAAAAAACGCACCATATACTATATATGTTTATTAAGGGGTTACCAAAGATAAATCAAAACAAGGCATGGCGCTAAAATAAATACTACTACCCATACTAATCGCATAATAATGTGCTACTTCCACATTTTCTGTCCAATACAATAATTATTCTATTTTTGTACTAACAATTTAATCACCAAAACTAAAAAACCTAATGAAAAAACAAATTCTACTAGTAGCAATTGCAGTACTTTCTGTATTTGCAGTTAAGGCCGGCGACAAGGATCTTATGTTCCGTGGCGGCGGAGGCGGCGACAGCAAACTTACCATTGGCGTATCGGTTGGTGCCGGTATACCTATGAGCGACTTTGGCAAAAAAGATACCACAGGCCAAAATGATACCACCAAAAGAACAGGCTGGGCAAGTACCGGTTTCCATTTTAACGTAACTGCAGGCTACCTTTTAGGCGGCCCGGTTGGTGTAATGGTTATGATTGGCGGAAACATGAACTCGTTTGATGTTACCAGCTACGAAACTGCTACCGGTTTCAACAACAACGTTCCTTCAGGCGAAACAAAGACATTAACCTCTACCAATTACTATATTGGTCAGTATTTGGTTGGTCCTTTCCTTTCTCTACCTGCAAGCGACAAGCTTAAAATTGATATCCGTTTGTTAGTGGGCCTTGTTACAGGTAACACCCCTACCCAAACAGAATCTGAAACAGCAGGAAGCTCAAACGAAACCATCGTTACCTCAGGTAAAGACGGAAGTGGTTTTGGCTACCATTTTGGTGCAGGTATCAAGTATAACTTCAGCGATAAAATGGGCCTTACTGTTAACGCAGGTTACACCGGTTCAAGCATTGCTTATACAGGCTACACCGACACCGAAAGCGGCGTATTTTCTGGTACTCATACCAACACTACACTCAAACAAACTATGGCAACCAGTATCGTTTCTGTTACAGTTGGCTTAGCTTTCAATTTGTAGTAGTTCCATTTATTCTTATTAAAAGAGCCCTGCAGTAATGCGGGGCTTTTTTATTTAAACTATTCTTACTCTCAATTTAAAACAGAGTTGCGTTCTCCAATTCGTAATTTTTAATTCTTAATTTGCTCCAAGCCCCAGCACATTGCTGTTGTAGTCGCGGTTAAACTGCTTTACACAGCCTTTGGTATATGCATCACGCGTGGCAGAATTGAGCTTGTTCAGCGTTACCGATGTACCATGAAACACTTTAATAGCAGATCGGCCTTCACGCAGTTTATGTTGTTTTATTTGTTCACTGGTAACATTATCGGCACACCAAAAACTATAGTCAGTATTCAGTTTACCAATCTTCAGCCATGCATCGCGCCGCATTATAAAACAAAAGCCACTTATTATATGCGGGTGTATAAAGCCTTTGTGGTTGGTAACAGATAGGACATCGAGGCCGACTCCCGTCACTGCGAGCTCCGGCTTTGCGGGCGTGGCAGTCTCATCGTTACTAATGAGATTGCCCGCCCGGCCCAAATGCCGTTCGGACGGGCTTCGTTCCTCGCAATGACGAACCTTATGAGGTTTAGGTGGGGCTTGCATCTCCCTTATCACCTCCTCTACAAACCCATCAGGAAACACAACATCATTATTGGCAAAACATATATACTCTGCATTACCCATGCTTGCACCATCGTTAAGGCATTGGTTATAGTTAAAGGGTTCTTTCTGTAAAAAAGTATCGGCATTGGCATAGGTAATGTTATTAGCCTTTTCGAGCACTATTATATTAACATTGGGTGATGCAATGGAGTTGATAGCGGTTTGAGTAGTATGGTATAAGGAGTAAGGGATAAGTGGTTGGTTGTTCGTCACTGCGAGTTCCGGCTTTGCGGACGTGGCAGTCTCATCGTTAATACTGAGATTGCTTCGTTCCTCGCAATGACGGTACCCCTGCGGTTTTTCTTTCCCCCCTTCAGAAGGTAGGGTGGCATTACTCACTATCACCACATCCATCTTTACCATAGGTTGCGATATAGGCCTGCGATAACGTGGTGAATATTTATGTGTTTCGCTATTAGCAACCGAAAACCTATAATAGTATAATGGCTTTTCAATCTTATATTCGGTTTTCAGCAAGCGGCGCACACGCAAACCATAGTCGGTATCTTCTCCAAAATTCTTTTCGGCAAACATGGTTGCCAGGGCATATTCGCGCTTAATGGGTATAAGGTGGTTAGGTACACGCAAGCGTGGTTTGCCGGGCTCATCTACATTCAATAAGTTGTTTAAGCTATACTTAACTAAAATAGAAACCCCACCTAAATCCTCCCCATTAGGGGAGTACTTAAAGCCACTACCCCTCCACAATGGGGAGGGACGGGGTGGGGCTTCGTCTGCTGTATATATAGCATCAAAGCAAACGCAATCGGGTTTATTTGCAATGCCCTGCAAAACAGATTCCACATAATCATCGGCCACCCAATCATCGTCGTCTACATAGCAAACGTAATCGCCTTTAGCCATAGCTAATAGCTTATTGCGCTTCTCCCCTACGCTCATGGTTTTATTATCGCCGAGCCATAGTATTTCAACAGGTTTCCCTTCTGCCTGTTTTTGCAAATGTTCTGCTAATAGCGCAAGTTGGTTCAATCGCTTTTGCAGCGAGCAAATCATTATTGTTAATTTCATTTTTAATAGTGGTTAGTGGTTTTGTCATTCTAAGTGGAGCGAAGAATCTAAATCCATGCTTCTTGTATTTGGCACAGGTCTTTGCATCTATGTGTCATTGCCTATTATCTTTTCTCTTCACCTCACGTGCCGATATTTTCTCACAATGTATTCCGCGTTAGGGATAGAAGCGGAAAGCCCACAGCGCAGCGAGGACTTGTAGCGGATAGCCCGACCCGAGGCACGAGGGGAACGCCCAAAATAAATACTTAATATACTTCGAGCCTAATTTTTAATTCCTAATTAATCAAAACTCCCTTCTCATCATAGCTCTTAACGGGCCCGCTAATGGTGTCGTTGGTATACGGAGTTTCAGATTTTACTTTCCCATTTTCATAGTATTCTTTTACTGTGCCGTTTATTTTACCATTACTATACGGCGTTTCGTATTGCAGCTTTCCATCCTCGTAATATTTTTTTACTGTGCCGGTAACAACGCCATCTGTAGCAGGAAACTCCCCCTTAAGCTTGCCGCTTTCGTAATAATCCTTCTCTACTCCGTTGCGTTTGCCAGCAGTAAATGGTGCTTCGAACTTTATTTTACCGCTTTCAAAATATTCCTTGGTAATACCATCTTGCACTCCATTCACATTCGGAAACTCGCCTTTCAGCAATCCGCTTTCGTAGTAATCTTTCTCGGTGCCATTCTTTTTACCATTGGTAGTTGGGGTCTCATACTTTAGCTTTCCGCTTTCGTAATACTCCTTAGCTGAACCGTTTACCTGGCCCATTGTATAAGGCATTTCGCTTTTTAATGTGCCGCTTTCATAATATTCTTTTACCACTCCACCCATTTGCCCTGCCGATGATGGCGATTCGCTTTTTAGCTTGCCGCTTTCGTAATATTCCTTCATCATACCATTAATGCTACCATCGCTATATGGGTATTCGCCTTTAAGTACACCGCTTTCGTAATAGTCTTTTTCGGTACCGTCCTTTTTACCATTAACAAATGATGTGATGTACTGAACATTGCCACTTTCGAAATACTGCGAGTCGATACCTGTTTCTTTACCATCGGCAAAAACATATGTACCCTTGCGTATTCCGCTTTTATAGTATTCTCGTTGTACTCCGCTAATTTTGCCATTTACAAAAGGGATTATCCAGTTTACTGCTCCGTTATCGTAATATATATACGAATTACCAGTTTGCTTGCCATGAACATAGTTACCTATACGTTGTACAGTACCGTTTTCAAAATATTCTTTTTCGGCACCATCAATCGAGTCGTTAACAAATAGCACTTCCTGTTGCAGGGCACCATGCTGGTAATACACCTTGTCTAACCCATTCCTTTTTCCGTTACTGTAAGGTATCTCCGATAGCTTCTCTCCGCCTTTATAATATCCGCGAACCATACCTACAGGCTTGCCATCGAGGTACTCGGTTAATACATATCCGGGCCCGGTGGTATCTTTGGTAATATTGCCTTTGGCATCGAGGTACTCTATCCATTTGCCTTCCTTAAGGGTATCTTTCAATACATTTTTTGCCTCAGCACGATTAGTAAAACCGGTTTGAGCGAAAAGTGAAAAGTGAAAAACTAAAAGTAAAAAACACAATATCACCTTCAATTCATCTCGCAAAGACGCAAAGGAGCAAAGGACGCAAAGGTTTTTCATTCGTAATTCGTAATTCCTAATTCGTAATTGATTATTTGATCTCGCTGCCATCTTCATCGTACTTTTTAACCGGGCCTACCACATCGCTATCCTTATACATTGTTACACTCTTTAGTTTTCCGCTTTCGTAATAATCCTTCTCCTCACCATTTTGTGCGCCATCGGTATAAGGTACCTCACGTTTAACAACTCCGTTTTTGTAATATTCTTTACCCACGCCATTTTCTTTATCATTAACAAAAGGGATCACCCAAACCACTTCGCCCTTTTCAGAATAGGTCTTCTCTATCCCCACCTGTATATCGTTGGCATAAGTGGTTTCAATCATCACCTGGCCATTATCATAGTATTCTTTCCCTTCGCCATTTTTAAGGCTATCGGTATAGGCAACAGTCTTTTTTACTTTGCCACTACCATAATACCATTGCTTAAGGCCGCTTATTTTACCATTAACGTATGGTGTAGTGCTCTTTAGTTTGCCTTCGTCATATTCATGAACCAGGCCTACCGGCTTATCGGCCTTGTATATGGTAAGCGCATAATCAGGCAAAACATCGGTTGTCTTTTCTTCATGATCATCAATGTACTCTATCCACTTACCTTCTTTAAGGTCATTTACTGTTTTATTCCTGGCTTCTTTCTTATCAGTAAAGCCCGCTTTGTCGGCCGAGAGGCTATCCTGGGCAAAGGCAGGAGTACAAATGCAAATTAAAATTGTTAGTGCGGCAAGTCGTAAGTCGATAGTCATAAGTCGTAAGTCGATAGTCTTTGATTCGTAATTCGTAATTCCTAATTGGTTATTTAATCTCGCTGCCGTTTTCATCAAAATGCCTGGCTACACCTGCTTCGCCATCATTAAAGGGAGTCTCGGTTTCCATTTTACCTGTTTCGTAATACTGTTTTTGCATGCCGTTCTTTTTATCGTTGGTATATGGCACCACCCACTCCACAGTTCCGGTTTCATAATAGCCTTTCATTTCGCCATTTTTAACACCATTTACATATACCCATTCGTTCTCAAGCTTACCGCTCTCGTAATACTCTTTTACTATTCCATTCTTCAGTCCATTAGCAAAAGGCCACTCGTAGGTTACAATACCTTTTTCAGAATATTCTTTCCAAACACCACTTTTAACACCATCTACATATACGTTTTCTGATTTCAGCTTACCATCTTTATAATAACCTTTTAGTACTCCATTCTTTTTGTCATTTGTATAAGGCTCTTCCCACTTCTTCCCTCCGCCTTCGTAGTACTCAGTCCCGGTGCCCTCACCTAAATTCTTAACGTAAGGTACCTTCCAGTGAATGGCGCCACTCTCATAATACGATATCTGCATGCCATTTATTTCGCCATTCGTGTAGGGCCATTCTGTTTTCAGTTTACCACTGGCATAATACTTTTTCACTGTACCGTTCTTTTCTCCCTTGGTATAAGGGTATTCGCTCATTAAATTTCCGTTCTCATAATACTCTTTCTGAACTCCATCTTTCAGTCCCTCAACATAAGGTATTTCCATTTTTTTGGCTCCGTTTTTATAAAACTCCCTGACTATACCAACCGGTTCATCGTTTTTATATACGGTAAGCTTATAAAACGGGCGGGTGCTATCGTTGGGCGTACCAAAAGCGGTATCAATATATTCAAGCCATTTCCCATTCTTTTTGTCATCGTTCATTTCGTTTTTGGCTTCTGCCTTATCAGTAAAACCCTTTTGGGCAGCAGCATATAAAGAGATAAACAATAAAGAGGTAATTAATACGATGTGCGAGATTGGTCTCATGCGGTTAATTTTTTTTAATAATTAGTGTTTCTTATTTTCATTATACTCATATAGAATTATTTAACCGAAAGTACACAAAGATTATCATTCGTAATTTGCAATTTATTATTCGTAATTGCCTCAGGCCACTTTACACTTTTTGACACGAAACGGGGTATTTGTGTAAAGTGCTCATCTTCTTATCTGCTTTTTGGCACACGTTGGCACACAGGTCGAAGATTTGTGTGCCATTTTTATTCAATACGGTTACCATTTTCATCGTAATGTTTTGGTGTTCCACTAAGCTTATCATCGGTATAAGGTATTTCGAATTGCAATTTACCGCTGAAAAAATAATACATTTTCAAAACACCATTCTTTTTGCCATTTACATAGGGCACTTCCTTGGTTAACACCCCGCTTGTATCGTATTCCTTAAGTACTCCGTTTAATATGTTATGGATGTATGGCACCTGCGACAGCAGCGCTCCTCTTGCAGAATAGCTATTACATGCTCCATTAACGGTATCATTTATATAAGGCACCTCATCCGATAGTTTGCCGTTTTCATAATAGGTTTTATCGGTGCCATTCATCAAGCCATTTTTATAAGGCGCTTCCTCCTGTATTTTACCATCGGCAAAGTATTTTTTCTCTACTCCATCTTTTTTGCCATTGGCGTATGTTGTTTCACTATGCAGTTTTCCGCTATCGTAATAATAAGTTTTTACAACATCGGTCAAATCAATTGCAGGCACTGCATATACAAATTTGCCCCGGTTAGTACCTGTTATAGTATCGCTTGCAAAATAATAGCGCACCACACCAAAGGGCTTGTTTAACTTGTACTCAATAAGGCCATAACCAAACGCTTCTTTAGCGCTTGTTGTGGTGTCGCCCCATATATCTATATACTGCAGCCATTTGCCTTCTTTTAAACCGTTTACTGTTTTATTGGTTGCTTCGGCTTTGTTGGTAAAACCATTCTGAGCGAAAAGTGAAAAGTGAAAAACTAAAAGCGAACCAACAAGGAGTAAGCGGTAAGGAGTAAGGGATAAGTGCTTCATTTTTTTCATTTAACCGCAAAGTTCGCAAAGAGTTTACGCAAAGCTCACAAAGCTTTTTCGATTCCTAATTATTAATTACACACAATTACACACAGGTCAAAAAAATGTGTGTAACTTTCATTTGATTTCGTTACCGTTTTCATCGTACCGCTTTACAGATACTTCTACATCTTTACTGTATACAGTTTCACTTCTCAATTTCCCATTCCAATAATAGTCTTTACACAAACCATCATTCTGTCCATTAACATAAATATATTCATATTGCAAATTACCGTTTGGGAAATATGTTTTTGCTATACCATTTAGCACACCATCCACAAACGGATATTCACAATCTACAGTTCCATTTTCATAATACCTCCTGTATATACCATTTCCTTTACCATTAATAAATGTACTTTCAGATTGAATTGCACCACTTATATAGTAATCTCTGGCAGTTCCATTCAATTCATCTTTAACATAGGGAGTTATACTCTCAATATTTCCATTTTCATAATATTCCTTTTCCAATCCATCTAATTCACCATTATTGTGGGTAGATACTTTCCATAGCTTTCCGCTTTTATAAAATTGCCTTTGAATTCCATATAACCGGTCTGCCTTATATACGCTAGTCAAATAAAAATCAGCTTTACTGGTATCTGTTGTACGTATACCATAGTCTGCCACATACTCCACCCACTTGCCCTCCTTCAAGCCATTTATGGTTAAGTTTTTGGCCTCAGTTTTATTGGTGAAACCTGCCTGTTCGGCAGACAGGCCACTGTCGGGGTATTCGGGTTGCTGGGCTATAGCACATAGAGTGAAGAGTGAAAAACTAAAAGTGAAGAGTATTATAAAAAAAGGCTTCATTTGCTTACTTTCTTAAGAAATGTTATGATCTTTCTTCCCATCGTCTCATTCGGCGGCAACATCGATACCATTAGCATATATTTATCATCAAGGTAAATCACCCTCTCCAAATAAACTGAATCGCAGCAATTCATGGGTGTCATTCGGCATGATTTAAACAATACACTTATCGCCTTATCAATTCTATACTTTCCACTGTCCTTGCCTTCCCCGGCAAATTCATGCCATTTACCTGCTGAATTAAAATCAATAAAATTTGCACGACTCATATCAAACAAAGCAGTATCACTTAAAAAGCTGTGGATGTTCGAATCGCCGTCATTTTTATAAAACACTGGCTTCCCTGTCAGAATCCTGGTGGTATCACTAAAGTGGTTTGATATATATGCCCACTTGCCATATAGCCTGGCAAAATCAATAGCCCTGTTTTTACGGACAGGTATATTCACAGCTAACTTATTAAAAGCAGTATCGCTACCCGAACTTTGTCCATGGTTACTAGAACCGGTGCATGAAACCAGGAACAAAAGGGATAATATGATAATGGTTATTACTTTCATTCTCCTGCATTAAATTTCCAAATATGTTCAACCACCTTTTTACTTATATAGAAATCGACCATGGTCTTATCGTTTACTTTATGCGCCAATAACATAAACTTGTCATCAAGATAAAGAAAGTAGCTGGTTCCTATAGCACCCTTACCTTCTTCATCATCGTATGTAGTAAAGCTACCTTTTATAGTATCTACTATAAAATTCTCTCCGGTTATCACCGCTTCTGTATCCCTCTCAGCCACCACACCTGAAGTTTCAAAGCAGATATAATCTGTATATTGCATCATATACTTAGCTGTATCTCCAATATAGCTCTGTATATTGCTATCGCCTTCCACATGCCTTGATATATTGATCCACGACTGGTAAAATTTCTTATAATCAAAAGCTCGTTTCACTCGTTGGCCAAAAGCTGACAACATCAACAAACTAAAAACTATTATTATAAGTGGTTTTAACATAAAACTTCTCAGTTAGAACTGCGACCTAAACCCAATTTATCTACGGTAACTCTATTTATAAGAAAGATTACATAATTAAAACTTCCATATTTGTGCTCAAGAAGTAAATAATCGTCATCAAGGTAAAGTATTCTAAGATGGACATTCTCAACATTTTTATAGGATGGGAAACCAAAAAAAGGGAATTTCTTACTTATAATTTCATTGCTTGCTGAATCTATTGTAAAATACCCGAATCTTTTATTACTACCAAATTTTTCTATCCATTTCAGGTTTTTCGTAAGTATAAATGATGTAAAGAATTGTGGTTGACTCATACTGAAGTTACTGGTATCTGGTATGTAATCACTCAACAAAGTATCATTTCTTCGTTTCATATCTATCCAACTGTTTCCATTCAATAATTCAGTTCCAGTATCAGCCAATTGTTCCGATACTTCAGTCCATTGAGCATATAATTTATTAAAACAAAACCTAATTTCTGTTGGAACATTTCTGGAATGAATGTCATTTTTAAAATCTATATCATAACTACAAACAGATATAAATAGTAGAATATATGTTATCAGGAAACTTTTATACATATCTCAAATTTACATTTATTCTTTGTTCTTACAAAATACTGGGGTTGCTTCGTTCCTGCCCCACCGCTAAAGCTAAGGCGGCACGCGGTCGTAATGACGGGAACCTTCGTTTCCATTGTCAACTGTCCATTATTTAAAAAACCGGACCCGTTCCTAAGAACAAGGCCCGGCTTGCTTGCCGTAAGGCAAGCCTATGAAACCAACCATGAAACAAGTCAAAATCAGAGTTTATAAAGTTTTTAAAGTTCATTAAGTTTATAAAGGGTAATATTCCATTTACTTTATGAACTTTTTACTTTACGAACTTTAAACTTTCTGGCTCTTACGAGCCAGAAGCCTCTGCCTGGTTAAAGTTACCATACACAAAAGCGTTAGGGCGGTAAACCACGTTAGCAAGGCGTTCTTCTACAAGCACGGTAATAAAGCCTTTTACAAAGTTATCTACGTGCTGGTTGCTAAAGGTTACGTTCACCTCATCGCGGTAAGCAAGGGTTGCTCCCAGTTGAAAGTCGCCAACGAGGAAGTAACCGGCAGTCATAGCTGTGTTAGCTATTACCTGTGCTCCGTTAATGAAGAAGGTGCCCGGCGCTCCGCTTATCATTTGCGGGAACTGGTACCGACCATAGCTATCGCGCGATAACACCAGCGCGTTATAATCATTAGGATTAATAAGTATGTAATTGGGCGTGTAATAAGCCACACGTGCCTGTGTTACGGCTTGGTGCAATACATCGTAGTAATTAATACTGCTTGCAGTGGCACCCGGAATTACAGGATTGGCATACGCTGCTGCAATAGGTGCAATACCTTGCAGGTTAGGCGCGCTGTTGTTACCCGAAATTATCTGGGTATCTTCCTGCATAAGCAAGCGGCCCGCAACGTGGGTGTTAATGTAGTTGTCTACAAAGTCGGCATCTTCCATCATTTCTTTACTGATAGTAAGGTAGGTGTTCAGCTTACGCACCACCACTTCTTTAGCGGTAATGGTAAAGTCACTCTGTGCAGCGCTCGATCCTTCCGCTGTGGTACCGGTACCATCATTCTCGCCTGTCAACTGGTTAAACAGTATCTGGTTGCTGTCGGTAGCGGTGCTGTTCATAAACTGGCGTATATGCACGGGCCTCAGCGGATCGGCATAAATACCCATTAGCCTGGTAGGCGGAATAGGATCGGTGCCCAACAGGTTACCACCTTCGGTAACGTTGCCTGCTGTTTTGGTAAACAACTGGTGCGCCTTCAGCGATAAGCTTACCGGCATACCGGCTTTGTTTTTAAGGCTCGCCAATCCTTCTTTTTGCGCGTATAGCATATCCTTTACGGTCATGCCACGGTCGTAGGCGCCAAATATGCGGCCTTTTTTAAGTACTGCTGTCATCTGGTCGAAGTCCTTGCGCAGGGCCTCGTATTTATCGCCAAGCTGCCATTGGTTAGCAGCAATTTTTGCATCGAGCGATTTTAGCTGCGCATCCTGCGCTTCGCCTTTTGTTTTTATGGTGTTTATGTTATCGCTTATTTCTTTTACGATAGCATCCACCTGTTTGTTTTCCATTTTAATTTAGTGATTAGTGGTTAGTGACTAGTGATTAGTTTTTTTGTCGTTCTGAGTGAAGCGAAGAATCTACTCCGCTTGAATTTTTCACTTTTAGTTTTTAGCTTTAAATTCTTTCTTTGGGCGTTCCCCTCCTATCGTCGGGTCGGGCTTTACGCTACAAGTCCTCGCTACGCTGTGGGCTTTTCGCTGCAATCCTTGTCCGACCGGTCATCCGGGCGGGCCTAACGCAGAAAGCCATGGCACGTGAGGTAAAAAGTATCGATGATAGGACTTGACACATAGATGTAAAGGATTGTGCCAAAGCCAGGCAACCCAAATTGTTCTATGACTTAAGCATTGCATTGATCTGCTTCAGCACATCAACATCATCGCTATCATTCGCGGGCAAGGTGTGGTTACACGGCCTTGCTGCTAAAAGCGATTGCAGTTGCTTGAGTTCAATTTCTAAAAGTGTATACGTATCATCGTGCAGGTTGCCGCGGTGCAGTTGCTTGTAAATAAGCGAACTGCGCTCAAGGGCCTCATCGAGAATATTCTCTGTAGTGATAAGTGGGTAGTGATTAGTGGCTAGTGTGGAATTGGACTTTATGCCCCTGAAAGGCGTGTTGGCATTTGCTCCCCAGGTTACTGTAGAGCCTTCCCATAGGCGGGCCTCCTTAATAACATTCACTTGTTCTTCTTCCAGCGACTGATTACTAAACACAGAAGACTGCTGGTTATTTATCATTTCGAAGCCAACGCTGTGTTCTTTGTACACACCATCGCGGTATAGTTGCAGCACATCATCGCCCAATTGTGTTTTGGCAATGGGGGTTTCGAAATACAAACCCTGTGCATCTTCCTTCAGCACATTTGGGCGGCCAATAGGTTGCAGGGTATTGTGTTGCAATAGGTGCATAATGCGGTCGCTGTTTTCGTTAATGCTTTTTGCAAAGCAACCGGGAGCAAACATATCGCCATCGCTGTCGAGGGTGTTGAACGATGCAAAGTAGCCGCATACGGTGCGCCCGGTGGTGTCCACATCTTTCAATGTTCCACCGTTCTTGGTTTGGTACCAGCGCCATTCGGCTTTGCTTTCCCAGGGAGCGGTGCGGCCAAACTCGTGGTAGTGTTTTTGCAAATGCGCTTTCACAGCATCCAAATCATACTTCGGAATTTCTACTCCGCCCCTTGCGCCCATTATGGCATTGCCTGCGGCTATTACGCCTTTAAGGTTGGTGTGGTATGTGCCTGCACTGTGGTGCGGCAACTTGTAGCCGTTCTTTTGTTCAGCGCGACTTTTGTCGTCCCAGGCGCACATTACGGCCAGGTCGGTGGTGGTGGCTTTTGCTATTTCAGCATTTGCATCCCATGGGCTGTCGGGTGCATCGAGCGGGTAGTGCTTGTAAGGTATGGCAGGCATAATTGAGTGAAAAGTTTAAAGTGGAAAGTTAAAAGTTGTGGTTTCTTAATTCATTGTCAATTGTCCATTGTCAACTGTCAATTGGTTCTGCAAAGATAAACACAATGTTAAATACTAATAAACAAAATAGTTAATAAGTTTTCAACAGGTCGAAAAAAGTCGTAAGTCATCAGTCGATAGTCGTAAGGAAAACAACATTAAAAGTTTTTGCATTTTGACTATCGACTTACGACTATCAACTTACGACTATCAACTTACGACTAAAAAAGCCTCCAGCTTTTTAAAGAAAGAAAGAAAAAAACCTCCCCTTATCTTTCCCCCCTTATACCCCCCTTTCTATATCCCCTTAAAAAAGAAAGAAAGAAAAGGGCGAAGTGCGCTTTTAAAAATTGTTGATTTTCAAAACATTAATTAAAATGTGCGCCATAACTACTTTGCGCAACAATGCTCCGCAACATACTGATTTACAGCGTGTACCGAGCTAAATGGAACCGATAGCTTAACCTATCGGTTCTGCGTAGCTTAAATTTAATTAAGAATTACGAATTAAAAATTACGAATTATTGGGTATATTTATGGTATAATTTACCACTGCAAAATGAGAAGCCTTTTAACCCTACTTGTACTTTTTGTTTCGGTGTATTGTAATGGGCAAAAACTAAAAATAACCATTTACAATAAAACGGGTTATGATGTTGATTTACTTTACATCGAACACAATTATGTTGGATCAATAAAAAAAGACAGCTCGAAGATTGTTTTAGATTGCTACTTACTAGAACTTCAGAATGAGGTTCCTCCTGAATTCCCAGTTGTTGGAGAACTAAAGAATAAAGATAGAGGCAGTATGGCATGTGGCTTAAATGATGGAGGATTTAAAAAATATCACGTAGTATTAGGTGAATATAAATTTGACCTTATGTGTTATGAAAATAAAGCCGGGTATCTACTATATTGGCTGAAACACTAATAACCACCCGTTTTAATTCGTGAAATTCGTGGCTAAAAACCACAAATAACCTCGGCGCACTCTGCGTGCCTTTCTCTCTGTGTTCTTTCATCGACTGCCGTAGCTTTCAGCGAAGGCATGTGCGGTAAAATATTCGCAATAACGAACTACTTGAGGCTCCTATCTATAAGTCAAGCCTTTTGTTAAAAAATGTAAAAAAAATATTCTTGGCAAAAGGTTTCAAAACAATAGTCGCCTAATTGAGTAAGGCCGATTAATGCTAATTTTATAACCTCCATTATGAAACATATACATTGCTTAACAGCTTTACTTGTATTATTCAAGCTGAATACCACTGCTCAAATAGCCGGCATTAAAGCACACGCCGATTCTTCTAAACAAGAGACTGTATTGCTATACGATACTTCTGCCTTACGCATACCTGGCCAGGCATTGCAGTTAGGTATTATTACCGTTCCCGATAAAGGAGAAGCAGTTTATACAAGAGGCCTTTTACATGGCAACTATGGTTGGACAAAATTCAGGGTTGAAGTAACAGGCGGATCATTTGCCGGTGGGAAACTTAAAATTACCGGCGATACCTCTTATAAAAAGAATGATTCTATTACCGTGAAGGTATATACCCGCAAATGGCTGCTGGGTGGCAAGGACAAGTTTTTGCTTACCGCAAAAATTCCGTACGATTATGAAACGGGCATAAAAATACTTACCAAAGGCAAGTTTTCGAAAGCGCCGGGCAACCATGTGCAGTTTGGTATAAAAACAATCTACGACAATAAAGCCGTGATAGAAAAGTGGGCTCCGGCTTCAAAAAACCTGCAGGACTTTGTGTTTGCACCCGAGGGTAGCCACATTTCAAAATCGAAGGGCGATTTGAAGATAGATAATGATCCTGTTAAAATCATCAACGATAAAGTGCAACTTATTGCAGTGCTCCGCAAACACACTGCTATAGCCGACACCCTGCAAATTGTACTCGATTATGTTGCAAGCTACCAATGCAATATAGGGTCATACAGCAACGGCCATAGCCTGAAGGTTTTAGCCAATGTGTACGACGATAGCATTATACATGCCAAACTAATGCGCATACATGTTGGTGATAGTATTGGCAAAAAAATGTACGATTATATAATTAATACTGCCGGTGGCTCTATACACATTAGCAGCAGCGGTGCCAATGGACTGGATGGTACAAATGGGTTTATTGCTGCAGGTGGCATGAGAGGTTCCGACGGAGCATTAAGCACCTATACCGAAACAACCACCAATGCCGATGGCACTACAAGTACAAACACTATAACCACACAAGGCCCCGGTGGTGATGGCGGCAACGGCGATGATGGTGGCAATGGCACCAATGGCGATGATGGGTACGATGGAGGAAACATTACAGTGATGTATAACGCAGCAGCAAAACCATTTATAAATTTAATTACCGCTACCAGTATACCCGGTGCAGGCGGGCAAGGCGGACTTGCAGGTAAAGGCGGAGAAGGTGGCAGTGGTGGGGCAGGTAACCCGCCGGGTAGCAGAGGCCGCGATGGCCACGACGGCTTTGCAGGCGATAACGGCGCCAATGGCAACAGCGGGAAAGTTGTTTTTGTGCAACAATAAAAAATTGACCGAGTTTAATTCATTTGACCTCAGCGTACTCTGCGCGCCTTTCTCCCTGCGTTCTCTGCGGTAAAATATTCGCAATGACGAACGTGTGCTCAATCACAATTCAAAATTTACCATTCATAATTATTTCCTGTATCTTTTTAAGGGTTGCTGCATTATAGGTTAAATAAGCGGAAGATGTTTCGACAAGCTCAACATGACGTTTTAATTTCCAACACAGAGATACAGAGAACACGGAGTTTCACAGAGTATTTCATTACTAATTACTAATTGTTAATTACTAATTAAATAACCCCCGAACAATAAATGAAAAGAAGCAGCGTTATACTATCAAAACATCGCGCATGCAACAAAGCTTCCCAACTTTAAATTCAAACAACCATGGGACACAAATCATCAGGAAGCTGGGACGATGTAACCAGCCTTGGCCGCAACGAAATAGTGTTTGAAGGCAGGCATAAAGCTTATGGCGCCTTTTACGTAAGGCAACGTTACAATTACGCACTTTTAATGGGCTTGCTTCTTACCTTATCTACCATTATTGTAGGTACCGGTACACCCATGCTCATAAAAAAACTTTTCCCCGGTCCTGGGCCTGTTGTAAATATTACACCGGTAGATAGCGTTACAGTAGTTATTGATAACTACACTCCGCCTACTCCACCCAAACCAAAACCACCTGTACCACACCCACCGGTAACCAATACACCTCCACCACCTCAAACTACCGATCTTCCACCTATAATAACCACCGATCCTAACCAGGTAGACAGCGCTAATACAGCAAAAAAACAAAACGATACACGCGTTGGTTCTACTACTGTACCCGGCGATGCTCCGGTACAGCCACCCACTCTGCCAGTCGACCCGGGGCCTTCTGCTCTGCCGGCACAACCTGTAATGTGGGCTCCTATCATGCCTAAGTTCAATGGCGATTTGGCTGACTTCCTGGGTAAGAATGTAGACTTCCCGACCCAGCAACGCGAAATGGGTAACCAGGGTGTGGTGTATGCCAGCTTTGTTATTGAGGCCGATGGCTCAGTAAGCAACATTAAAATATTACGTGGCATACCCGGGGCAGATAAGCTAAGCGAAACAACATTAGAAGGATTAAAGAAAATGCCCAAATGGGAACCCGGCCAGCAAAATGGACACCCTGTAAGGGTACAGCTAAACATACCGGTTAAGTTTCAGCTGAATTAAAATATAGAGGGAGCGCCCGCTCCCGGTTTGGTCTCGTACCGGATTACTGTCCGGGCGAGCTGTTGGGGGGATGGTTTGAGTGAGGTTACGCCATCCCCTCTTTTTTTATATGTCACATTGAGCTTGTCGAAATGTTTCGAATATGTTTCGACAGGCTCAACATGACGTTTTTCATTTTTAGTTTTTCATTTTAAACTTACCTTGGGCGTTCCCCTCCTCACGTCGGGTCGGGCTATCCGCTATAAGTCCTCGCTACGCTGTGGGCTTTCCGCTTCTATCCCTAACGCGAACTGCCATGGCGTTCTTGTTTTACGATTCTTAATTACTCATTACCCCAAACCCCTAAAGGGGCTTTTAATAACAAACGCTTTATACCCCCTTTAGGGGGAAGGGGGCAAAACGCCACTTGCTTCCAACACTTTTAACTTTTAGTTTTTAATTTTTCACTTGTTTTATGAAACTACTTTCATATATTTGCAAAACATATTTCATAATAGCATGGTAGACACAGTATCGAAATTAGGCTTCCTGGCAGGCGCAACACGGTTTCGGCGCATAGGCGAAAAGCTACAAACCGAAGGCGACAAGATGTACAGCGAACGCGGAATTGATTTTAAAGCAAGCTGGTTTGCCACCTACTACACCCTATTGCAAAGCAGCGAGCCTTTAACCATGCAGGATATTTCGGCGGCTATAGGCTTTACCCATATTACAGTTAAGAACATTGTGCGCGAGTTGCAGGAACATGGTCTGGCAAAAATTACTGCCAATCCTGCCGATGCCCGTTCGAAACATGTTGTGCTTACGGCACAGGGCAAAAAACTATATACCAAGCTTGAGCCTATATGGCAATCTATATCGAAAGCATTAGAGCAATTACTTACAGGCGGCCACCCCGACCTGATAAACATAGTAAGCCGTATTGAACGCGATATTGAAATAAAACCCCTACCCGACCGCATTCGCGATGTGAACGATTACAACCCTGTGCAGGTGGTAGATTTTAAGCCATCGCTGAAAAAGCATTTTTACAATTTAGCCGGCAACTGGTTACTGGGCATGCTAAACGGCAAGCTGGAGAAAGAAGATGAATATGCATTAAAGAACCCTGAAGAGGCTTACTTAAGCAATGGAGGTTTTGTGTTTTACGCCATCTATAAAAATACAGTCGTGGGTTGTGTGGCACTCAAAAGGCTGAACGATGATAAGTTTGAGTTTTGCAAGCTGTATATAAACCCTGAAGTACGGAAGCTGGGTATTGCCACCAAACTGATAGAGCGTTGCATAACACGTTGCAAAGAAAACAAAGCCACCGAGCTATGGCTGCAAACCACCAACGATTTAAAAGAAGCACACCGCCTGTATTACAAACTCGGCTTCGAAGATAAAAAAGCGCCTAAAGAAATGGATGTATTGAAAAGGACTCAGAAAATAATGAAACTGAATACAATTTGATGATTTGGTAATTTGAAGATTTGAAAATGAGAACAAGAGAATATCCAATATCGAACTCCGAATTTCGAATAATGAAATAAAAACAAAAGAAAGAGCTTAGGCACGTGAGGTGAAGAGTAACGATGATAGAAAATGACACATAGATGCACAGAATTATTCGTGACGCGCTCATTTATTTTGGATCTCATGAGGGCTTCGCCGTTGTGCCAAAGCCAGGAAAAAAGAATATCGAATATCGAACAAGGAATATCCAATAACGAAATAAAAACCATGGAAACAACAATCGAAATAGTAGACTACCTACCCGAGCACCAACAGCGGTTTAAAGAAATTAACGAGCAGTGGATAACCCGTAAGTACATAATGGAAGAAGAAGACCTGAAAACGGTCAACGACCCGGATGGATATGTACTAAAGGGCGGTGGACGTATATATATTGCCCTGCATAATGGCTATGTAGTGGGTACCGTTGCTTACCTGAACATGGGCGAAGGAGTATATGAAATGATAAAAATGGCAGTAGACGAAAAATACCGAGGACTGAAAATAGGCAAGCTGCTGGGTGAATATTCGGTGCAAAGCATGAAAGAGTTTGGCGCCAAAACATTGATACTATTCTCGAACAAGGAAGGCTCTGCTGCGGCCATACAATTGTATTACAAACTTGGTTTTACAGAAATACCTTTGGGTACTTCAGAGTTTCAGAGGGCTAATATTAAAATGGAGAAGCGATTTGATGGTTTGGCAATTTGAAGATCTGAAAATTAATAACCATACATTATAAAGTCTTTTCATCATCAAATTACCAAATTTTCAAATCATCAACTTAAAATTATGATAACAAACAAAGACAACGCACAACATTATACCTGGGGAGAAAACTGCAATAGCTGGGTATTGGCTGATACTGCTGGCTTATCGGTAAAGCAGGAGAGCATGCCACCGGGTACCAAAGAGCAATTGCACTTCCATAAAAATGCACAGCAGTATTTTTTCATTTTAAAAGGCGTTGCTACCTTTCATTGCGATAATGAAACTGATACCATAGGGGCACATATGGGTATTTTAATTGCTGCGGGTACAAAGCATTTTATTGCTAACGAAACCCTGCACGAGCTTGAGTTCCTTGTTATCTCTCAGCCTAATACCATTAACGACAGAATTTTAATTACGAATTAAAAATTACGAATTACGAATGGTGGTTTGCGTTAGGGATTATTCGCATCTCTATTGTTTTCTACGGAACTCATGAGGGCTTCGCCGTTGTAGCGGAAAGCCCACAGCGCAGCTAGGACTTGCAGCGTATAGCCCGCCCCCTTGCGCAGCATGGGGGAACGCCCAAATTTGAATAGAAAATAATTGTTTAGAGAAAAGAGAACAAATGAAAATACTTAACAGCACCCCAGAAGATACAGAAACGATTTTTGAACTATACCAACTTGCAACCGAATACCAGCGCAAGAATGGCTATAACCTGTGGAAAGAGTTCGACAGGGAGCTGATAGCAACCGAGATAGAGGAAAAACGTCACTGGAAAATTGTGGAAGAGGGAGAAGTGGCTTGTATATTTTCAATCTTTTACAATGATCCACTGTTATGGGGCAAGGACGATAACGAGTTTTCGATTTACATACACCGCATTGCTACAAACCCAAAATTTAAAGGCCGCAGCCTTACCAAAGTTATTATTGACTGGGCAAAAGCGCATTGCAAAGAAACGGACCGTAAGTATATACGAATGGATACCTGGGCCGACAATAAAAACCTGGGCGACTATTACATAAAGTGTGGCTTTAAAATAGCCGGGCACCGCCAGTTAGATAAAGATGCCAAAGGTTTGCCCAAGCACTACTCTACCCTATCGTTGGTATTGTTTGAAATAGTAATTTGATGATTGGGAGATTTGAAGATTTGATAATAAAAAACAGAATTTACATTCAACACCTTTACCGCAGAGTACGCAGAGAGAAAAACACGCAGAGGTGCGCCGAGTTTTCTATTTCTAATTCGTCATTCTTCCCAGAGGGATGCCTTTGGAATAATTTTTAATTGAATTAAAACCAATCAGAGGTATCTTAATTAATAATCACTTTTTTAACCGCACTGTATTGGGCGTTGCTTAACTGCAAAAAGTAACATCCTTTTGCAAGGGTACCGGCATTAATAGGCAAAGTATGTGTTCCGGCATTTATATCTAACTGCTCAGTATAAATTATGCGGCCCGTAATATCGGTAAGTGTAATGCCGGTATTCTTTTCATTTGCAAGTGCATTAACAGAAACTGTAAATACACCATTACTGGGATTAGGATATACATTAATATCAGCAAGATCATTCACGTAATTAGCAATACCGACTGCAGTAACGTTAATTGAATCAATATCGAGTTTATTACGTGGCTCAATCCAGTTGGCATATTCGAAGTGCACACAGCCTGTTACACTGTAGTTTTTGCCTTTGGAGTAAGGGTAAGTATAATTTATGTTATCGACAGTATCGAGGCTACTTTTACCTTTTGTCATGGTAGAATCGGTAAACACATACCATGCCTTGGGAGCATTATAACGTACACAGGTAGCATCCTTTATCTTTACCAGCATGCCTTCGTATTTTTCCTGTTGTATAGAATCGAACCCTACAACAGTAGGCGGAGTTAATGCCTGGTTGCCGGTACTTACTGTTACGTAATTGGTAATGGTCTGCATTTCGGTTTCGCTATAATATTCAATTACCTCGCCGGTAAATGTAATGCTGTCGCCCACTGCCGGTGCATGCGTTTTATCGTACACATTTACACCTGCCCATTGGTTTGCGCGGGTAGTTTGCACATAATAGCCCGAGCCATACGATGCGGTTACAATGCCACCTGTATTTACAAATTGGTTCATATAAGGCGAATTGCCATTAGCTACTGTAGTGTATTGTATATTATATAAAGTAACGTTTGGGTATTGCGCTTTTGCTGCGAAGGTTAAACATAATGCCAATGCCAGGGTAAGTACTCTTGCTTTCATATTTCCAAGGGTTTTAAGGAAAAATAAAAGTAGGCTTGTTTAAGGGAGCCAATGTTACCTATAAGTTAAAAGTTCGTAAAGTAGAAAGTTTATAAAGCAGTAAATAGCTTCTACTTTATAAACTTGATGAACTTTAAAAACTTTATGAACTTTATAAACTGTATTAAACTCGTATTCCCATTATAAGCACGTCATCTACCTGCTCCAGGCCGCCTTTCCAGTCTTCAATGGTTTTATTTAAAATGGTTTCTTGTTCCGGCATTGTTAAATGAACATTGTCCATTATCAATTGCTGCAGGGTTTTGTATTTGAACTTTTTGCCCTTAGGCCCACCAAACTGGTCGGCATAACCATCGGTAAACAAATAGAGTATATCGCCTTTTTCAAATTTTACATTATGTGTATTGAATGGTACAGGCCTGTCATTCTTTCCTATAGGTTGCTTGTCGGCATCTATTTCTTTCAGTTCGTTGTTTTGCACATACCACAACGAATTATAGGCCCCACTCCATTGTGCTTCGCCGGTTTTGGTATTGAGGCAGCACAACGATATATCCATACCATCCTGCACATTGCTTTCACTCTTCTCGAATGTCTCTAACACCAGTTCGCGTACCTTATCTAATATTTTACCCGGCTGCGTTATTTTAAATTCCTTTACGGTGCGGTTAAGTGCATTACTACAAACCACACTTACCAATGCACCCGGTACGCCATGGCCTGTACAATCGCATGCGGCAATTAAAACAATATCACCCGATGGGGCTTTAACTACTTCCATCCAGTAAAAATCTCCGGCAACAATATCTTTGGGCTTATATAACACAAACGATTCCGGCAAGTGCTGCTTGATGAGTGCAAGCGGAGGAAGAATAGCATCTTGCAGGCGCTTGGCATAATTAATAGAATCTAATATTTCCTTGTTCTTTTCATCCACCATGGCTTTCTGTTGCTCCACTTCTTCTTTCTGCTTTGTAATTATACGGTTGGCTTTTTGGTTTTGCCTGAGCCCGCGAAATATAAAGAAGGTAAGCGCCATTAACAGTAAAAACCCTGCCAGCACCGAGTATAGTATTATGGCCTGCCTTTTACGGTCTTGTTCGGCAATGGCATCTTTTTTATCCTGGTCGGCTTTTTCGGCTGCCTGCTTTTGGTTAAAGTCGTAATTCATCTCAGCCTGCACTGTTTTTTGGGTGTTGGCATCATTCAGCAGGCTATCGCTATAGGCAACATATTTCTTATAATCTTCAAAAGCTGTTTTGTAATCAGCCACACCGCTGTCTATTTCAACAAGGTCGTGGTAGCCATCCTTCACCAAAAATTTTTCACCAATGGCCTTCGAAAACATAATACTTGAATCGGTATATTTCCGGCCTATGTCATATTTTTTTTCCTGTATATATATTTCACCAATATCATCATAGGCATAAGCCAGGGTACTTTTATCACCCAACTGTCGTCTTATAGCAAGCGCCTCATTATCATACTGCAACGCTTTAGGGTAATTACCTTGCAGTCTGTATACTTCACCCTGGTTAACAAGGTTTATGCTCACACTTTTTATATTGCCATTTTTACGGTTAAGATTAATGGCGCTATCGTAATATATCATGGCCATTGAGTAATTACCCTGCTTATTATATACCTCCCCCATATTATTATAAGCGGTTGCTATATTCTTTTCGCTTTTCATATCACGACAGACCTGCAATGCTTTAGCTTCATAGTCTATGGCTTCAGGGAATTTTTTTTCGTCCCTGTACAAGATTGATATGTTTTCAAAACCTCTTTTTATTCCGTTTTTATTACCTGTTTCCGTATAAATATCTATTGCTTTTTTATGGTATTCAATGGCCAGATCGTAATTGGCTTGTGAATTATAAATATTAGCCATATTGCCATAGTTGCTGGCAATAGCATCTTTATCGCCAAGTTTTTGGTTTATAGTCAATGCCTTCAGATAATAGTCCATTGCATTAGGGTAATTACCCTGTATATACTGAACGCGTGCTACACCTCCCAGGTCAAGAGCTGTACTGGCTTGATCGCCGATCTGCTGGCTAAGCGCCAATGATTTGGTATAGCTTTCGAGCGATTTAAAATAATTTCCCTGGTTATAATATGCCGAACCGCAGTTGCGCCATGCTTTTATAATTCCCCTTTTAAAATCAATCTTCTCTGCAAGTGTGCGGGCATTGTTAGCACATATAATGGCAGTATCGTACTTATCCATACGCCAAAGCTTACCACTCAGGGCATTTAACGTATTTACTTTATTGCTGTCGTCTTTAAGTTCTGTTTTTAAAACATGAGTAATAGAATCGATAGTTGCTTTTTGAGCTGAACAAAGTGAAAAACTAAAAGTGAAAAGCAAAACCAACAATTGACAGTTGATAATAGACAGTGGGCAGTTAAATCGCACAGAAACTCTTTCCTGTTTTTCAAAATTGTCCCTTGTCAATTGTCCCTTGTCCATTTTATTAAATTCTAACTCCTATTATTAATACATCATCCACCTGCTCTAATCCGCCCTTCCAATCTTCAAATGTTTTATTTAAAATAGTCTTCTGCTCCTTCATTGGTAATTGCGCATTGTTCATTATCAATTCCTGCAGGGTTTTGTACTTGAACTTCTTTCCTTTAGGCCCGCCAAACTGGTCAGCATAGCCATCGGTAAACAAATATATGCAATCGCCTTTACTTATTTTTGCGTTGTGCAGGGTAAATGGCTTTTGCTCGCCATGCTGTATGCCTACAGGCATTTTGTCGGGGGCAATTTCGAAGAAATTGTCAGGCTGAGCTTGTCGAAGCCCATCTATAGGTAAGGTAGACACTTCGACAGGCTCAGTGTGACGCTCTCCATTCCGTATTATCCACACAGGGTTATTGGCACAGGCGGCCTGCATTATGCCATTTTTAAAATCGAATGTAACCAGCGAACAATCCATACCATCCTGGCTTTCGGTATCTACCTTTTCGGGGTTAAGGGCCTTAATAATATTATCGCGTACATCGTTCAATACCAGGTCCGGCCTTTGTATCTCCCGCTCCACCACAGTTTCGTTCAGCATAGATATATTGAGCAGGCTCATAAAGGCACCCGGTACACCATGGCCTGTACAATCGCAGCAGGCAATACAAAATGCCCCTGTTGTATCATTGCCATCAGGAAAAGCTTTCAGCGCCTTGTCCTGTAGTTTGGCTACTACACTATCTAAAAACTTCAACGAGCTACCAACTACTTCATCACTCTTATAACGCAGCACCTCATAGCCCATATCTGCAAGCCATGCTGCCCTTTGTGCTTCTTCTTCCTTTGAATAATCCTGCACATCGCCATCAATTTCTATAATGGTTTTTGTTTGAACATGCACAAAGTCGGCTATATACTGCCCTAAAACATGTTGCCTTATAATATTAAACCCGGCAGAATTAGCCTTTAGCAAATGCCATGCAATTTTCTCTGCTTCGGTCGATCGCTTTTTAAATGCTATTGCTTTTTCTTTTAACGACGGAGCTAATGCAGCGCCGGTTGTTCCGTGCCCGCTATTTCCGTTATCGCCACCCGCTTGCAGTTCGGGGGTTTTAAAGGCCCAGTAAAAATCGCCGCTGACAATATCGCGCGGTTTAAACAGAATAAAATATTCTTTTACGTGCTTGCCAATATAATCTTCGGTGGTAAGCAATGCCTGCTGTATGCGCGATGCATAGCGTATGCTATCGGTTATATCTTTGTTCTTTTCTTCTACAATAGATTTTTGGTGTTCAATAAATACATTTTGCTCCTCTACCTTTGCCTTTTGTTCTTCTACCACCAGTTTTTGTTTCTCTACCTCTTCCTTTTGGCGGGTAATAATTTCATTGGCTTTTTGCTTTTGCCTTAAGCCCCTGAAAATGAAAAACGCCAACGCTATCATCAGCAAAAAGCCTGCAATAAACGAATTGCGCACTATCATCTGTTTCTTCCTGTCCTGTTCGGCAATAGCATCTTTATTATCCTGCTGCGCTTTTTCAATGGCTTGTTTTTTATCAAACTCATAATTCATCGCAGCCTGCACACTTTTTTTGGTATTCTCCTGGTTTGTCAAACTGTCCTTCCATGATACTGAATGCACATACTCTTCAAAGGCCAGCTTAAAGTTACCCAGGCTACTATCGGCATGTGCCAGTTCAGCATAGGCCATACTTATGTAGTTAATACTACCTGTTTTCATAGATGCCTTTAGTGCGCTATCGGCATAAATACGGGCCAATAAAAACTGCTTATGGGCATTATACATATACGACATCTCAATATACGAAGACTCAAAACCGCGTTTATACCCGATCTTATGCTTCATCAACAACGAACGTGTATAGTACACCATGGCTGAATCATCTTTATTCATATCGTGAAACACCTCACCAATATCGCTGTATGTTATAGCTATGCCTTCGTCATCTTTCAGCTCGGCACCCATAACAAGCGCTTTTTTGAAATTATCGAGCGCCTTCTGGTATTCTTTCAGGTATACTTCAATTCCGCCAATATTGATGCAGCAAGCCGATTCGTTCATTTTGCGTTTCAGGCGTATGCTCAGGGTCAGCGCCATGTTCTCGTACTTAAGGGCTTCGGTATAATTAGCCTGTTCTGAGTTAACATTACCCAGGTTTATATAGGTAGATGTCATTCCGGCTGAATCTTTTACAGCCTCGCGTAGCTTAAGCGAAAGGAAATCTTCCTGCAAAGCCAGCGGGTAATTGGCCTGCCGGAAATACACCAGGCCCTTGCGTGTGGCCATAAAACCCATATCAAAGGTATCTTTCAGCAGCTCGTATGCCTTGTAGGCAAGTGTATAGTTTCGTAGTGCATCAGTATATTTTAACTGAACATAGTATATCATCCCCACACTTCTAAACGCATCCGCTTCGCCACGTGTGTATGATAACTTAGCTGCAAGATCTAAGGCATCTATGCCAATCTCCAGCGCTTTTTCTGCCTGCCCTGCCTTGTATAGCTTCTCGCATAATAAGTTCAGGGTTATTACCTTGCTGCTATCATTCTTTTTAATGTTAACCTCGGCTTG
>Ga0207054_1002_pt2 | contig 155257 bp, 123 predicted proteins | sample Alteio_BWMinCont_60_FD_153288 | JGI IMG/M metagenome (GOLD analysis project Ga0207054, IMG submission 153288) | Enriched cells from forest soil in Barre Woods Harvard Forest LTER site, Petersham, Massachusetts, United States -... | ecosystem: Environmental > Terrestrial > Soil > Temperate forest... | reverse complement strand
TTTTTTTGGAGGTGCAAAGGTAAAAGAATTATTGAAAGTTGGAAATAAGTTAAACATCTCAATAAAATAACCGGATTATAGATTTATTCAGCTCTTTGCCGAAAAGCATTCAATTTTTCCCTCAAAAAACTTTTTCCTGAACTAGCTTTCAACTGTTTTTCTCTGCTTCTCGCTTCAGAATAGCTTGCAAATTCTTCAGAATAAAAGACAATCCAAGGCCTGAATGATTTAGTGAATTTTGCTTTTCCCGAATTATGTTCCGCTAATCTCTGGCTTACATCTTTAGAAATGCCAACATATATTATATCAGCTGATGCCGAATATATTGCATAAGTAAAAACTTTCATGAAATTAATCGAAATTGATATAAAAACCTGACATCCTCACCCCTACCTGCCTGTCGGCAGACAGGGACGAACGGGCCAAACTTTTTTTGGAGGTGCAAAGGTAAAAGAATTATTGAAAGTTGGAAATAAGTTAAACATCTCAATAAAATAACCGGATTATAGATTTATTCAGCTCTTTGCCGAAAAGCATTCAATTTTTCCCTCAAAAAACTTTTTCCTGAACTAGCTTTCAACTGTTTTTCTCTGCTTCTCGCTTCAGAATAGCTTGCAAATTCTTCAGAATAAAAGACAATCCAAGGCCTGAATGATTTAGTGAATTTTGCTTTTCCCGAATTATGTTCCGCTAATCTCTGGCTTACATCTTTAGAAATGCCAACATATATTATATCAGCTGATGCCGAATATATTGCATAAGTAAAAACTTTCATGAAATTAATCGAAATTGATATAAAAACCTGACATCCTCACCCCTACCTGCCTGTCGGCAGACAGGGACGAACGGGCCAAACTTTTTTTGGAGGTGCAAAGGTAAAAGAATTATTGAAAGTTGGAAATAAGTTCGCTTCTATAAAAATCGATATTGAGGGGAGATAAAGTGAAAAGCATCAATAACCCTAGAAATTCGGGCAATTTATGGCATTGACCTTCTTAAATTTAGTTGACTTATAGGGCAATACCAGAGCAAGCGAGGCTTCGTGGCTGCCACCCGTTTGGGTGCCTAAGGCAGAAGTGGTTAAATCGTAGCTATATCCTACTCTCATCCATGTATTTTGATAACCGAGGGTAAAAATCATAGCATCCATAATGCGGGAACCAATACCAAGGGTAAAATGCCCTTTACTTATATAGCAATTAATCATCTCTTGAGAAAAATCTTGCTGTTTTTCATAGAGTATAGTGGGCGACAGCATAAAACTGCCTATTGGTATCATGTAGCCTGCATTAAATGTATATTTAATAGGTAATGGGCTTGAACCCGTAACAAATGATTCATCAGGTTGAGTGAAGTGGTTTACTGCAAAACCTACAAAATAGTTTTTACCATAACCCAACACACCTGCCGAAAAATCACTCACTGCGATGCTCGTTCGGGTAGAAACTTCCTGTGAGTTATAGACAAACCCTCTGGTTGCGTCAATCATATCTCCCATTGTAAGTTTGTTCCAGTTTACACTTTTTTCATGATAAGTACCCTGCACACCAAAACTCAGTGTAAATGACTTAAAAATGTGAAACTGATGAGCATAGATAATACTAATGTTGGTTGTTGTTAAAGTAGCTTGCCCTGCTTCATCATAATTACCCAGTACACCAATTGCATTCGATGAATCAATGATATTCCTGTCATATGACACATTGTAGGTAACGAAACTACCCGGAATGTTTGGCCACTCATCCCTAAAATTCAAACCAATACGCTGATTGGTGCCCGTACCTGCAAAGGCAGGGTTTAGGTATAAAGGATTGGCATAAGGCTGAGAAAAATTGGCATCTTGAGCAAATAAACTATTGCAACTTAAACCGAGCAATGAAAGAATGACAAGTAGTTTTTTCATTTTTCTTATGTTTATTTTAATAACGAAACACTTCCTTCATAAGTATGGTTATTGCCACACTCATCGGTTGTGGTCATTTTATACAAATAGTTGCCTTGTGGGCATATAGTACCCGAACCACCTTGCACGATTCCATCCCATTGGCTATTTATATCAGTAGTATGGTAAATTAGGCTACCATTATTATCAAACATCCACATTTCAAAATTGCCAATGCCTGTTCCTTTCGGGCCAAATGTATCATTCAGTCCATCACCGTTAGGGTTAAATGAATTGGGTATATAAAAAGCATATCCAGCACATATTGGCTCAGTAGTTTTTTTACAACCCGAAATACTCAGCAGCACTAAGCCAAGGCAAACTAATATGATAGTATTCTTTTTAATGGTGTGGTTTTAAAATACCTTTACGAATATAGCAAAAATAAGTTACTCTACCTACTGTAGTATGTAAGGCATACCCTTTGGGTGCTTAGGGTTCATAACGGTTGTACCGGTTCGTTTGGCAGGGCTATAATCTCGGCTGGTTTTTACTGAACCATCTTTGGCATATTTTTCGATTTTTGCCAAATTGCCATCAGCATTGAAATATTTCCAGGTGCCTTTTCTTAGCGTAGCTCCTCTACCCCAATCTCCTTTAGGCATAAATGACTTTACATTGCGATAACGCCCCTTAGCTTTTGGCGATGCATCAGCATAATAATCAAACTCCCAGTATTTTTTTAAATGTTTAGTGTAATAGGTTCTGCGTTTTACAGCGCCATTCTTATAATACTCCACTACTTCGTAGCGGGTATGAAAAAAATATGTTGCCTCGTTAACCTGTATGGCCATTCGGGTTGAATCGTCGGCATAAAGCAGATTGTACATTTTCGAATGGAAGAGCCCGCCCGGCAAGCTATCAATACACAACAATATTTTTAAATCAGTTACAGTGGTGTCGTATTTAATTGGAATTATATTGAGTTTGTACTGGCCCGAATTATTTGAACCAATAAACATTTTATTCTTAACCTGGCCGTTACATACTTTAATGCATACTATCAGCGTTAATATAAAAATCAGGTTGTTCTTCATCTTACAAAAGTAACTAATAAGGCTCTTACAGAAACAGCGTCTATCAACACGAACAGGTTGAAAACTTTCAGTATGCATAAATAGCCCGGCATGGGCTACTCTTAACTTTGTTCTCTTAAACTCGTTAATAGGTATGCATTACCGGTTCCCTCTTATTGCTTTATTTGGTTTGTTATCATTGCCCGGCCTATCGCAGCAAACACAAGTATATGCCGAACCCGTTGCAAACTTTACCAAAGCGCTCGACCTCTTCGACAATCAACGCTACTCTGCTGCAGAACACTTATTTGAACAGGTTGCTAAGGTTTGTACCGAGGAATCGAATATGAAAATAGATGCAGATTACTATGCTGCTGTTTGTTCAATGTACCTGTTCCATGATGATGCTGAAAGGCGTATGACAGGCTTTATTGAAATGCATCCGCAAAGCCCTAAAGTAAAGAAGATAGATTTTTTATTAGGTAATTATGCCTACCGCAAACGCAAGTTTAAAGATGCAATTGTTTGGTATTATAAGGTAGAAGCATCGAACCTTGATAAAGATGAAGTGCAGGAATTCTATTACAAAAGAGGTTATTCTGATTTTTATGTAAACCGCTACGATTCAGCTAAAACAGATCTGGCAGAAGTAAAAGATGCCGGCAATAGCTACTCCCCTGCTGCTACTTATTATTATGGCTACATAGCATATAAACAACACAACTATCAAACAGCTATTAACTGCTTTATAACACTTAAGCACGATGCCCGTTTCAGTTCAGTGGTTCCATATTATATAGCACAGCTTTATTACCTGCAAGGCGATTACGACAAAGTACCGGAGTACGTTATTCCGCTTATTGATTCAGTACGTAACCCGGGTGCACTATTTAATGCTGACCTTACCAATAAACTTATTGCAGAGTCGTATTACCATATGGCTAAATATACTGATGCTATTCCGTATTACATAAAGTTTTCGAACGGTGGTAGCCTTGGAGAAACCGAAGCCTATGAATTAGCATTCTGCTATTACTCAACAACCAAGTATAAAGAAGCCATCCCTTGGTTCCAGAATGCCGCTTATGGCAAAGATTCTATCTCGCAAAATGCCTTGTATTACTTAGCTTGTTCGTATTTAAAGAGTGGTAACAAACAATCAGCAAGCAATCAGTTTTACGCTGCCAGCAAAATGAATTTCGACCCTAAACTAAAGGAAGATGCTCTCTTCAACTATGCAAAGCTCTCGTACGAAATATCTTACGACCCGTTCAATGAGGCACTGCAGGCCTTTAACGAATATCTTACCGATTACCCTAATTCCCCACATAAGGAAGAAGTGAACCGTTACCTTGTTAATGTGTATTTAGGTACGCGCAATTATGCTGCCGCGCTTGCATCGCTCGATAATATTAAGAACTGGGACAGCCAGTTGCAATCGGTTTACCAACGATTAACCTATTACCGTGGTGTAGATCTGTTCAACAATAACCAAATGGGCCTGGCTGCTACTTATTTTGATAATTCGCTTAAGTTCAACTTCGACCAAAAGCTACACTTGCAAGCCTATTACTGGAAAGCTGAAGCTCTTTACCGCGAAAAGAAATATAATGATGCCATTACAGCCTATACTAAATACATTGAGCAACCGGAAGCCTTTGGCACAAAGGAATATGGCCTGGCTGAATACGGTATAGGTTATGCCAACTTCGAGCAAAAAGATTATGAAAATGCCAATATAGCATTCAGGAAATATGTGAATGAAGAGAAGAACGATGATAGCAAGAGATTGAGTGATGCATACAACCGCATTGGCGATAGTTATTTTGTCCGCCGCGATTTTGCATCAAGCGTTCCCTTTTACACCAAAAACATTGACCTTAACGTGTACGAAATGGATTATGCAGCTTACCAAAAAGCCCTTGCACTGGGTGTTATGCATAACCTGAAAGAAAAGATAAGTACCCTCGAAACATTCCTTACCCAATACCCAAAGAGCAGTTACCGCCCTTCGGCAATGGTGGAACTGGCCAATACTTATGAACTGGATCAACAGCCTGACAAAGCATTAGATGAATACCAGAAAGTATTGGATGCCTATCCTAATAGTCAGTTTACCAATCATTGCTTATTACAACGTGGCATGATCTATTTTAACCAGAGCCAGAACGAAAAAGCAGAAACTGCATGGGATGAAGTGGTACACCGCGATAAAAATTCGGCTGACGGAATTGAAGCGCTTAACCATTTGAAAATGCTTTACACTTCATCGGGACAGATAGACAATATGCAAAAGAAGTTCCAGAGCTATGGTGTAAACCTTTCTCAAAACACGTTGGATTCCGCAACCTTCTCGGTAGTAAAATCGGAATACCTGGCTGAAGATAACAGCAAGGCAATGCCAAACATCAACAACTACTTACAAAAGTTCCCACAAGGTATATTCTCAGGCGAGGCGCATTTTTACAGAGCCGAATGCTTTTACAAAGCCAAGAGCTACGACAGCGCCCTTACCGACTATGCGTATGTGCTAAAACTACCTAAGAACTATTATACTGAAACGGCATTGGCAAAAGCATCGAAGATTGCTTACGATAAAAAGAACTATACACAGGCTCTCGATTACTTTAATGAGCTTAGCCCTATTGCGCAGTTTCCCGCAAACCTAACCGGGGCAAGAGTTGGCAAAATGCGATGCAACTTCTTCCTTAAGAAATACGATGCCACCATTGGTTCGGCCGATACTGTATTACAAACTGCACAACTTGATAAACAAGTATATGCCGAAGCTGACCTGCTTAAAGGGAAATCATTATTGGTCAAGGAAGTGTATGATTCGGCGGAAGAAAGCTTTAAGCGCGTAATACCTTTTACCAATAGCGAACTGGAAGCTGAAGCCAAGTACAATGTGGCTTATATAGAATACCTGAAAGGTGAAATACCTACTTCTGAGAAAACAGTATTTGATCTGGTGAATCAAGAACCATCGTACCCAACATGGATGGCTAAGGGCCTGATATTACTAGCAGACGATTATGTGGCGGCACACGATAATTTCCAGGCTAAGCAAACCCTGAATACTGTTATTGATAACGCATCGGACACTACCAATGTGAACCTTGCCAAACGTAAACTGAGTATACTGAAAGATAAAGAACAGAATGCCCTACCTAAGCCAATTCAGCAAGATATGGTAATACCATTCAATGCAGATAGTACAAAGTATAAAGACCTGTTCAAACAATAGCCCATGAATAAGTATAAAGTTAATAAAGTGTGTAAAGTTCTTAAAGGGTATAAAGTCCTGTTGACTTTTGGCTTTATAAACTTTATAACTTTTAACTGTAGTGCGCAGCACAAATCTTTCGATACTATTGAGTACAGAGTGGTAGAGCAAGCTAATGCTAATATTGCAAACGGTGTTAAACTGAATAGCAGCCCGAGCATTGCAGATACAGTTAAGCCATTGCGCAATGTTACCTACAGTACAATTGGCAACCAATACCCTACCACCTATACACCGGATGCTTTAAAGCCTGTGCAGTTGAAGGGCGAACCTTTGGATAAGCAGGAACATTCATTATTGAATTTAGGAGGCGGTAATTACGGCACCACTTACCTCGAATACTTTTACAATTCCATCCGTTCGCGCGATTGGGATTATGGTGTACATGTAAACCACCTTTCATCTGACTATTATGATAACAATAAAGCAATAAGCAATCTTTCGTATAACGATATAAACCTTTATGGCAAGTCGTATATGGAGAACCATACTCTTGTTGCACAATTAGATTTCGATCAGCGTGTAGTGCACGATTATGGATATAATACCACCAAAGACAGTCTTGAAAACATCATGGGTAACGATGTTACCCGTGAGCGTTATAATTTGTTCAATGCAGGCTTGCAATATACCAGCCACTACAAAGATTCAGGTAAAGTAAATCACGACATAAGGATGCACTATTACAACTACCAGGATCTATATAATGCAGTAGAGAATAATGTTAATATAGATGCGCACCTGTTTTCGTATATACAAAAACAAAAGATTGATGTAAATGCTGAAGTTGCTTACTATAATGAAGCAAACAGGCTTAAAAGCAATCATGAGTGGGACCTTGGTATTAATCCTTATGTATCGGGTGGAGGAACCCATTGGGATGCACACATCGGCTTAAAAGCATATTTAGATGCTGTTAACGGCGGTACTGATGTATTCCCTGACCTGTCGGCAAGTTATCATATAGGTGAAGATGCTGTTATTGTATATGCAGGTATTGATGGAGATAAAGAATATAATAGCTATAAGAACCTGAGCACAACTAATCCTTTTATGCAGGATACCATTGATAATCGCTATACCAAAACCATGTATCATTTATACCTCGGCTTAACAGGCAGTATTACCAATAAGCTTACGTATGATATAAATGCTTCACAGTCGCAGGTAAAAGATATGGCGCTATTTGTTACCGATACATTGGAGCTTCTCCGTAACCGTTTTGCAGTGGTATACGACGATGTTAGAGTTACCAATGTACACGCTGATTTAAGCTATCAAATGAAAGAAGATGTTCGCATTATTTTAGGTGGCGATTATTTTCAATACAACCCAACCAACCAATTGCAGGTTTGGTACCACCCTACCCTTAAGATTAACCTTATAGGTGAATATGCTTTACAGAAAAAAGTAACATTAAAGGCCGAGGTATTTTACCTTAACTCGCAGTACGCACCCGAATATGTGGGTGGCATACTTACAGCAAAACAACTGCCCGGCTACCCCGATTTAAACCTTGGTGTCGATTATAAATACAGCAAGCTCATTACTGCCTTTTTACACCTGAATAACCTTGCCAACACGGCTTATTCGCAATGGGATAACTACCCAACCCAACGCATAAACTTTATGCTTGGTGCAAGACTGACATTTTAAGATATTTGATTTCTCATTTTACCATCCTCCCCTATAATAGTAGGTCTTGCAATTACTTCAAGAAATCGGGTTGTTGAAAACCTTGATCACTTTTTTGAGAATTTAGCAGAAGGGTGCAGTACCTTTGCATTACCACTAAGCAGCAAAACCTAAATATGAAATCATTCAGTATGTACAATAATGCAATTATGCATCTTGAAATAAATCTGCACTTATCATGTTTGGGGAAGCACTAAAAAGAATGTATATACCGCCAGAAACCGCCACTTTACTCATGGCATATTTAATATTTATGGAATTCGTGATTGCTTCGCAGTTCCGCCAAACAGGGGGTATCAAAATGCCAAATTATTTCAAAGTGTTAATATTGATAATCAAGCATTTGATAGTGTACCAGGGGGTATCAGATGATACCCCCTCATTTTATTATGTTAAGTAGAAAAGTGTACACGAAATTGCGAAGCGTGTGTAAAAGTGTGCCATTTCAAAAACCCTTATTCGCATATTCTTAATACAGGAAAAACGTTACTTTCGGCAGCAAAACATTTATCATCATGTCAAAATCCTACCTGAATACATTAAAGATAGCTGCACTTCTTTTGCCATTTAGTGTATCTGCACAAAAAGAAGTCAGCCCTGCCTCTACCTCTTCAGCAAAAAGGCTTGCAGGTTTTGACGAGCGTAAAAAACTCGATGATAATTCATTGGTATCGAACGTAAAGTTCCGCAACGTTGGGCCTTCAGTTATGAGTGGCCGTGTGGTTGACGTAGATGTATCGCCAACCGATCCTACGCACTTTTATGTGGCTTACGCTTCGGGCGGATTATGGGTAACCTATAACAACGGACAATCATTTACCCCGCTATTCGATAATCAGGTTGTAATGACCATTGGTGATATTGCAGTTGACTGGAATCATGGAGAAACGATATGGGTAGGAACAGGAGAAAACAATTCGAGCCGTTCATCCTATGCCGGTATAGGTATTTTTAAAAGCTCAGATAAAGGAAAAACATGGGAGTACAAAGGACTTGGCGAATCGCAACATATTGGCAGAATAGTTATTGACCCTACTGACCCTAACACAATTGACATTGCAGTTCTTGGACACTTATACTCAGCCAATGCAGAACGTGGCGTTTATAAAACTACCGATGGAGGCGCTACCTGGAAAAAGACTTTATATATCGACGATAATACCGGAGCTATTGATATAACTATGGACCCTACAAACCCGAAAGTATTATATACTGCTATGTGGCATCGCACACGCAGGGCATGGAACTTTGACGGAAGCGGAGCAACAAGTGGTATTTACAAAAGCACCGACGGAGGAGAAACATGGAATTTGATAACTGCAAAAGAAAGTGGCTTCCCTATCGGAGATGGAGTTGGAAGAATTGGGCTTGCCATTTACCCAAAGAACACGAGCATAGTATACGCAGTATTAGATAACCAGGCAGACAGAGGAATTAAAAAGAAAAAAAGCGGATTGACAGTGGATACCTTGCGTACCATGACAAAAGCAGCCTTCCTTACTCTTGGTGATTCGGTGGTGGAAAAGTTTTTGCGCGATAATAATTTTGATGATGAGTATACAGGAGAGCGAATAATGAAGATGGTAAAAGCAGACAGTATTAAGCCTGTTAGCCTTGTAGAATATTTAGAAGATGCAGAAACTGCTATTAGCCAGACCAATGTAAAAGGCGCTGAAGTATACCGGTCAGATGATGCAGGTAAAACCTGGAAACGCACTCATGAAGGGTATATAGATGAAGTGGTTAATACATACGGCTATTATTTCGGACAAATACGGGTATCGCCTGTTAACCCCGATAAAATATTTATTGTTGGTGTGCCTATTGTAAAATCGATTGATGGAGGAAAGACATGGAGATCGGCAGATGCTGGTAACACACATGGAGATTTTCATGCTCTGTGGCTCGACCCTAACTACGACGGGCACATGATAGTAGGTTGCGATGGTGGTATTAACATAAGTTACGACGATGGCAAAACTTATTTCAAGGCTAATACCCCTGCAGTAGGGCAATTCTATTCGGTGAACATAGATATGGAAAAACCCTATAACGTGTATGGCGGCTTGCAGGATAATGGCGTATGGACAGGCCCTTCGACCAATGCAGATAATACGGAATGGTACCAGGAGGGACAATATCCTTTTAAACGTATTATGGGTGGCGATGGTATGCAGGTAATGGTCGATACCCGCGACAATGCAACCTGTTATACGGGTTTTCAGTTTGGGTATTATTATCGTGTAAACAAAAACACAGGCGATACTAAATTCATTCAGCCTAAACATAAACTGGGCGAAAGGCCATTGCGTTTTAACTGGGAAACACCTATATGGCTATCTAAGCACAACCAGGATATTCTATATATAGGCTCCGATAAATTCCACCGTGCCATGAACAAGGGTGATGATTTTAAAACCCTCACACCTGACCTTACCAAGGGAGGCAAAAAAGGCAATATTCCTTACGGAACTATTACTACCATTAACGAATCACCTTTAAAATTCGGACTACTTTATATTGGCAGCGATGACGGACTTATTTATGTTTCGCAGGATGATGGTTATAACTGGAAGAAGATTTCGGACAACCTTCCTCAGAACCTGAAAGTAACAAGGGTGTTCTCATCTAACTTCGATACTGCAACTGTTTACATTTCACTCAGTGGCTATTTCAACGATGACTTTACACCATACATTTACATGTCGAAAAACTATGGAAAGACCTGGGAACAAATAGGCACTGATTTGCCTATGGGCGAAATAGTAAATGTGGTTAAGGAAGATCCTAAAAACAAAAATGTGGTTTACGCAGGAACTGATAATGGACTTTATGTTTCGATTAACAGAGGCAAATCGTTTATGCACATGTCGGGTGGCTTACCGGCAGTTTCTGTTCACGACCTGATAGTTCACCCAAGGGATAATGACCTGATCGTTGGTACTCACGGGCGTTCTATTTACATAGCCCATGTTGAAGAATTGCAACAACTCACCGACAGTACGCTTGCTAAAGATATTTTTGTTTTTAAAACCAAACCGGTTAAATACAGTGCCGAATGGGGCAAAATACCTGTATCGTGGAGCGATACGGTAGAAGGTAAAACCACTTTCGCTTACTATGTAAAAGAAAAAGGAATCACTTCATTGACTATTAAAACATCGGGAGATAATGGCACTGTATTAAAGACGATAAAGGATACGGATAAAGCAGGATTGAACTATGTAAGTTATGACCTTAGTATCGATTCAACTTATAAGGCACAGTACCAAACTATATTAAACGCAAACAAAGATTTAAATGCCGATGATAAAAAACTTGAGAAGGCAGACAACAAGAAGTATTATTTAAGGCCGGGTAAATACGACCTGATAGTTACGACTCAAAAAGGTGTTAGCTCGAAAGTAAGCTTTACAGTTAAGCCTGCTGAGAAGCACCAACGGGAGCAGGAAGAACCGGGAGAGTAGTTAAACCCTAGTAGGTGTAGAACCTGGTAGATTCCTGCCTGTATATAGGCAGTATCCAACCAATGCGGAATCCGCTGAGCAGATCATGTTTGTTTTGCGAATCCATTGCCCTAAGGTCGAAATTGTAGCGCAAGCCTGCTGTGAATGCCTGAGTAAACTCAAAGCCGGCAAAAAAGTTAACCATGCGCCTGTTGCCTAAGTATTGATAGCCAATAAATTCAGTAACGCAATAGCCTTGGGTAAGACGGTCATAGCCCTGTTCATAAAGACTATCAACCTGCGGAGTATTAGCAGCCTGAATACGAATATGATGCCTTATATAACCACCATTAACAGTAACCAAAATGCCCGAATTAGGATTTGGCTTTTTAAATGTAAATAGCTTACCCACCGAAAATTGAATATCGTACCCTCTCTCGAAATAGCTTATCGATGGATAGGTTCCATCGTTGGCAATAAGGTTACGATCGCTGGTAGCAATGCTATCTAATATGCCAGAATTGCGCAATACATCACCAAATATAAAAGCGCCCTGCGCACCAAATATCCAGTTATTCTTTGTTTTGTAATATACCCCCAGTTGAATATTAGAATTCCAACCGAAATCCTTAGCCAGATCGCCACCGGGCAATTGTGCCGCATACGATGCTTCACAAAGAAAACCTGCGGCAATAGAATCCTTTACATTGTACTGAGCCAAAGCAGGCTTGTACAGATAAAAAGCAATAACTATAAGTAAACCATGAATGCTTTTACGCATATACTCTATTTCTTATCTCCCAGTTCGCTATCAGGTATCATGCTAAACAAACTCTTATTCTGGAACGACATAAGTTGCTGCATGGTACGCTGCATACCATCTGATGAGCCATCGAGGAATATTACATTGCCCTTACCGGCTTCAGCAAAGTTCTTGATTGCTTCTGTCCACATTGAGAACATAATAACTGACATATCGGCATTGATACTCTGCATTTCTTTTGCTGCAGCCAAAATACCTTTTGCAACTTCAGCACGGAACAATGCAACACCTTGTCCGCGAAGTTGTGCAGCCAAACGTTCAGCTTCAGCAGTAATACGTATGGCGTTACCTTCTGCTTCTGCAGCTTTGGTTTTAGTGATCAACAATGCCTGTCCTTCGTTTTCGGCAGCTTGTTTAAGGTTATTGGCAGCAACCACCTTAGCCATCGATTTCATAATAGCGTCGTCAAAGGCAATATCGTTAAGCTGCATATCTATTAAATGGTATCCCCAGCCCGCTAAAGTTGGATCAAGTTGTTCTTTTACATGCACCACTATTTCGCCACGTAATCCTAATATTTCTGCTTGCTTTAAATTAGCAACATAACTTCTTATGGCACCTTCAATTGTACGTATCAGAGCCTGCATCAGGTTCTTATTATCGATAAACTTAAAGGCTACATTTAATATAGTCGACTCTTGCTGATCCATTACTGCAAAAAGCAACATGGCTTTAAAGTTCACATTTGCCTGGTCTTGTGTAATTGCCTGAAACTCTAACTCAACAGAATTGTTCTGGATACTTATACGGCGATAAATGGTCTCAATAAAAGGGATCTTAAAATTAAGCCCCGGAGAAAGTATTCTTTTATATTTTCCGAAAACGGTAATTACCGCAATATAGCCCTGTTGTACGGTAACAAAGCCTGAAAAGACAAATGCAACCACAAAAAGTGCGATAGCGGAATAGACAATATTCATGTTCATAATAGATGGATTTAAGCCTGCAAGTTAGTAATTTTTCAACTGTCGCCCTTTAATGTGTTTCTTCAATATTACCAAAGGCAAAAATGCCTACATTCGCGTAAAATTTCCTCTTATTATGCAAGCAGCAGTAAAGAAAATACAGATGGTCGACCTGATTGGCCAATACGAAAAACTACAACCGGAAATAGATAAAGCCATATTAGACGTAGTACGTTCCGCGGCATTTATTAACGGGCCCGAGGTTAAGAATTTTCAGGCTGAATTTGAAAAATACCTGGGAGTAAAGCATGTTATTCCTTGTGCCAATGGCACCGATGCTTTGCAAATAGCTATGATGGCTATGGACCTGAAACCGGGCGATGAAATTATAACTGCCGACTTTACATACGTTGCTACTGCTGAGGTTATAGGCTTATTGGGACTGAAACCTGTTTTGGTTGATGTTTATCCGGGCACTTTCACCTTAAATATTGAAGAAGTAAAAAAGGCAATCACACCTAAAACTAAAGCTATTGTTCCTGTTCACCTGTTTGGCCAGTGTGCTGAAATGGATGAACTAATGAAACTGGCTAAGCAACATAATTTCTACGTTTTTGAAGATGTGGCTCAGGCTATTGGCGCTGACTATACCTACCCCGATGGCAAAAAAGTAAAGGCCGGAACCATTGGCCACATTGGCTGCACATCGTTCTTCCCATCGAAGAACTTAGGTTGCTACGGGGATGGTGGAGCAATGTTTACCAATGATGATGAACTGGCAAAGAAGATGCGAATGATTGCGAACCATGGCCAATCGGTACAATATTACCATGATGTGGTTGGAGTAAACTCACGCTTAGATAGCATACAAGCTGCCGTGCTCAGAATCAAATTGAGACACCTTGATGAATATGCAAAGGCTCGCCAAAAGGCCGCTGCATACTACAACAAAGCATTTGCCAATCATCCTAAAATTAAAACACCTGCTCGTAGCCAGCATTCTACACATGTATTCCACCAATACACATTGGTGCTTGAAGGCGCTGACCGCAATAAACTGAGAGAGTATTTAGCGACCAAAGATATTCCTGCCATGGTATATTACCCTGTGCCATTGCATTTACAAAAGGCCTATAAGGACCCACGTTATAAAGAAGGTGCTTTCCCGGTTACCGAGCATCTTTGCGCTTCGGTTATATCGTTACCAATACATACCGAACTGAGCGAAGAAACCCAAAGCTATATTACAGGAGCGGTATTAGAGTTTTTGAAATAAGACAATAGCAAGTTCACTAAACAATAATACCTCCCGAAGGAGGTATTACCAGAATTAAATAATCCAAATAAATATCAAGCTGCTCCAGTCTTACGTACAGTCTGCTTTTGAACCGCAGCTGATTGGGTACGAGGCTTGCCAGTTGCTCTTTGAGTCTTTGCATGTGTAGGTTTAGCTTTCATATTATCTGTCGGTAAAGATGATTTTGCTTCTTCGCCTTCTTCAGCCTTCACTTCATCAAAGTTCAGCATATCGGCCTTTTGCAAAATATTGTACCACTGTATAAGCTTACGAACATCAGAAATATGCACACGCTCTTTATCAAACTCAGGCAATACTTCGCCAAAGTACTTCAACAATTCAGGCTCATCGGCTTTATGATCAACCGGTGTAGCGCCTTTCTTTTCTTTTTCGCTTACCTTTTTAAATACTTCGCCCAATGGCATATCCTTATCGGTGCAATAAATGCTTATCGCTTCCAGTGTATGTACACGTTGTGTAGCATATACAGGCATACGCTTTTTATCTACTACCGATTCTACAATTACGCTGTTCTTCGACTGCGCTATGGTTTTATAAAGGCCACTCTGACCCGATACTGCTATAATTTCGCTTAAGTTCATGTCTATAGGTTTTGATGCAAATATAACGTTTTTACAATGCAATTATTGCACTTTGTCTAATTTTGTGCTTTTCCTATCTTTGAACAAAACCTAATTATATTATTATGAAACTTGCCAATTATATACAAGGGAAATGGATTGAAGGAGACGGCGATGGTGTTGCTCTCTTTAACGCAGTTACAGGCCAGCAAATAGCTGAGGCCACAACAAAAGGCACAGACTACAAGGCCATGCTCGAATATGCACGTAATGTGGGCGGGCCAAAGCTTCGTAAAATGACCTTTCATGAGCGTGCATTAATGCTTAAAAAGCTTGCGCTTTACCTTACCGAAAAGAAAGATATTTTCTATAAAGTCTCTGTTGCTACCGGTGCAACCAAAGTAGATTCTTGGATTGACATAGAAGGTGGCATTGGCAACCTGTTTGTGTATGCCAGTAAAGGCAGGCGCGAACTACCAAACGAGCCTTTTTTTGTTGATGGCAAACCCGAAATGATATCGAAGAATGGTACGTTTATTGGGCACCACATTTGTGTTCCGCTTGAAGGTGCTGCTGTACATATTAATGCATTCAATTTCCCATGTTGGGGTATGCTGGAGAAGATAGCTGTGAACTTGCTTGCGGGTATGCCGGCTATTGTTAAGCCAGCAACTGTTACATGTTACCTTACACAGATTATGGTAAAAGAAATTGCAGCTTCGGGTATTTTGCCGGATGGCGTATTGCAACTGCTTTGTGGCAGCACAGGCGATCTGCTTGACCATTTAACATTACAAGATGTAGTAACCTTTACAGGAAGCGCATCTACAGGCAAAAAATTAAAATCGCACCCGAATATTTTAGATAACTCCATACGTTTTAATATGGAAGCCGATTCGCTCAATTGTTGCATACTCGGCCCTGATGCACAACCCGGCACTCCTATATTCGACTTGTTTATAAAAGAAGTAGCTAAGGAAATGACTGTGAAAGCAGGGCAGAAATGTACTGCCATCCGCCGTACTATTATTCCTGAAAATTTAGCCGAACCGGCTATGGAAGCATTAAAGAAAAGACTAAGCACTATTGCATTAGGCGACCCAAGTACCGAAGGGGTAAGAATGGGCCCACTGGCAGGTAAGGATCAGGTAAAAGAAGTATTGGAAAAAGTAAAAGAACTGCAAAAGAGCTGCCAGACTGTTTATGGTAATTACGATGACTTTGAAGTAAGGGCTGCCGATAAAAAGAAAGGCGCATTCTTCCCTAGCATGTTGCTATTTGCTGCTGACCCGCTTCATAATAAAGCCCCACACGAAATAGAGGCATTCGGACCAATAAGCACTATTATGCCGTATAAAAACATTGCCGATGCTGCAACACTGGCACGTATGGGCAAAGGCAGTCTGGTTGGTTCTGTATTTACAGAAAACGATGACTATGCCCGCGAAATAGTATTAGGCACCGCTGCATACCACGGCCGTATGGTCATTATCAACTCACGTTGTGCCGGAGAAAACACAGGCCACGGTTCTCCCCTGCCCCACCTTGTACATGGTGGCCCGGGCAGAGCAGGAGGCGGAGAAGAAATGGGCGGTATGCGAGGCATATTCCATTATATGCAACGTACTGCCATACAATCGCACCCAACAACCATTATGAAGATAACCGATGTTTACCAGCCTAAGGCTGAACAAACAGAGGAGATAGTTCATGCTTTCCGTAAGCATTTTGAGGATTTGAAAATTGGAGAAACAGTTGTTACCCATAAGCGCACCGTTACCGAGGCAGATATTGTAAACTTTGCTAACATTAGCGGAGATAACTTCTACGCCCACATGGATGTAACATCCTTAGAAGGCACCATGTTTACCAGCCGAGTAGCACACGGATACTTTGTATTATCTGCCGCTGCAGGTTTATTTGTCGACCCTAAAAAAGGCCCTGTATTAGCTAACTATGGCCTTGATGAATGCCGCTTTATTAAACCTGTTTATGTGGGTGCCACCATTGGTGTACGCTTGACCGTAAAGGAAAAAGTGGCCAAGGAGAACCGCGAAGGCGAAACACCACAGGGCATTGTAAAATGGCAGGTAGATGTATACGATGAAACAGGCGAAACTGTTGCCTTGGCAACTATATTGACCATTGTTGCGAGGAAGAACAAATAGAATGATCCAATAAGAATCCCGTGAATGAGTTTCAATACTTTCCATATAAGGCATAGCAGTAAAAAAAAGTATACTTGCGCCATTACTGGCAAGAAATATAAAGAAAGTGATGGCTGGTATGGAAGTGATACCGTCTATATTTCAGATGAAGGTGTTAAAGAAATTATTGAGCAATACTTCTATATGCATCGAACCGATCAAGGGGGCGGAACGTCTAATTTCTTAAAACATTTAGAAAGGATGTATAATACATCATTCAATCAAATGCTTTATGGTTATAAAATCCCCTCATTCTTGAGAGTAAAAGTCTTAAAAAGGTATAATCACCAATGTTATATATGTGGCAGTAAAAAGAAATTAGAAATCGACCACATTGAACCTTTCAACAGAGGAGGTCTAACTGAAATAGAGAATCTACAGGTGTTGTGTAAACGACACAATCTAATGAAGCGACATACTAAACTGACAAGACATAAAAGATTAAAGAAATTTCAATTAAATAAGGAGGAGTAAATTCCTTAAAAAAAACACTCAAATATTTACAGATGCTAGCCTGTGTTCAACCCCTTCAGGGTTGCTATATTGCCGTTTATTATTTACCACCCATTTCATGGATGGCTACTCACATTGAAGCCCTTCGGGCTTCTTTTCTAGGGAAAATGCCTAAAATAGCGTACCTTCGCACCCTTGTAAAATTAAACAGATGATTTCAGTAGCTAATCTTTCTCTACGTTACGGCAAAAGGATACTTTTTGACGAGGTAAATATAAAATTTGCACCGGGCAATTGCTATGGTGTAATTGGCGCCAATGGCGCCGGTAAGTCAACTTTCCTTAAAATACTTTCAGGTGAAATAGATGCGACCACTGGGCAGGTAATCATGTCGCCCGGTGACCGTATGAGTGTACTAAGCCAGAACCACTTTGCCTTTGACCAATACAAGGTTTTAGATACCGTGATGATGGGGAACAAAAAGCTATGGGATGTAATGCTGGAAAAAGAAGCCTTATATGCCAAACCTGACTTTAGTGATAAGGATGGTATTAAAGCTGCCGAATTAGAAACCTATTTTGCAGAAATGGAAGGCTGGAATGCTGAGAGCGATGCCGCCACTATGTTAAGTAACTTAGGCGTTAAGGAAGAGTTCCATACCATGCTGATGTCGGAATTAAGCGGTAAAGAAAAGGTACGTGTGCTATTGGCACAGGCCCTTTATGGCAACCCCGATATATTGCTACTCGATGAGCCAACTAACGACCTTGACGTTGAAACTATATCGTGGCTTGAGAATTTTTTAGCTGATTTTGAAAACACTGTAATTGTAGTATCTCACGATCGTCACTTTTTAGATACAGTATGTACACACGTTGCCGATATTGACTTTGGAAAGATTCAGCTATATACAGGTAACTATACCTTCTGGTACGAAATGAGCCAATTGGCATTGCGCCAACGCACCGACCAGAATAAAAAGGTGGAAGATAAGCGTAAAGAGTTGCAGGAGTTCGTTGAGCGCTTTAGCGCGAATGCCTCTAAATCACGTCAGGCAACCAGCCGTAAGAAGTTATTAGAGAAATTAGTAGTAGATGAAATTAAAGCCTCTACACGTAAATACCCCGGTATTATCTTCAGGGCTGACCGTGATTGCGGCGACCAGATACTGACTATTGAAAAACTGACCAAGGCTTCTCCGGATGGTGTACCCTTATTCTCAAACGTAAACTTTACCCTTGATAAAGGTGATAAGGTTGCGTTCCTGTCAAAAGAACATATTGCCCTTACTACCTTTTTTGAAATTATCACAGGTGCTGAGACTGCAGACTATGGCGAGGTTAAATGGGGAAGCACAATTACCAAATCATACCTTCCTAACGAAAATGCATCTTTCTTTAAAGAAGACTTGAACCTGGTTGATTGGTTGCGTCAGTATTCGAAAGATAAACTGGAAACATACATACGTGGCTTTTTGGGCAAGATGCTTTTCTCTGGCGAGGAATCACTTAAGAAAGCGAATGTAATATCGGGTGGAGAGAAAGTAAGGTGTATGTTATCGCGCATGATGCTTACCAATGCTAACTGCCTCATTTTAGATGAGCCCACCAACCACCTTGATCTGGAATCTATTACTGCCTTTAACAATGCACTGAAAGACTGGAAGCACGTTATTTTGTTCACATCGCATGATCATGAATTTGTACAAACGGTAGCTAACCGTATTATAGAACTTACTCCTACAGGTATAATTGACAAGCGCATGCCTTATGATGATTACATTGCTGATGAGAACATTAAGGCACAGCGCGAAAAAATGTACGATAAAGCCAAGGTTAAGGCTTAGGTTAAGACAATCTACCCCCTATTTAATTTTATTTAATCCTTCTGTATCTAAGTTCCAACGCACCTGAATAGATATCAGCTTGTGGAATGCTTTGAAATAAAGTCAGCCAGTTTTGATTTAACACCTGTATAGGCAAACATGAGTCTAATTGCTTACCATTCCTCATTGTATGCTCAACCACATAAAATCCGCTTTGGCTATTAACGAACGAAGCGCCACAATGGGTTTGAGTGATCTCATAAACATTTCCTCTTATCCGATGTTCAGGTATGCCATTATTATTGCGCTTTAAATATTGAATGGAATCAGCAGTTATCTTTATTTTAATGGTACTGTCATCTACCATAACCCAGCTACCTACCAGCATTTTCTTTATATCAGAAATGCTTTTGCCCATAAAAGCAGTGTCTTGCTTTTGGCATTTGCCACTAGTAGCGCTTGCCAAGACAAGCATCACACTTAATAACCCTCTGTAAAACATTTTCGGCCTTATTCCCATAAATTTCATTCTCTTTAAATCTCCAATGCGATATCACTCATACTCTCCGCTATTTCGTATTTTCCAGCTTCTGCGTCTTTAATTACTTTCCTGATCCTTTGCCTGAATTCCTCCGCATAACCACCTGATTCAATAAGCTTAACTGCTTCTTCAAAAGTAGATAAAATGCAGTTATAGAATGTTACGGTTCGTTTATCATTCCTCCTGAAAGCTGCGACCCCGCATTCTACCCTATACAACATAAGGTCGGCAAGCTCACGATCATAAATACTCACTTTCTTAAACTCGGTAATGAGCCTGTTTAAATTCATATTGGTACTACGCTCTTTAGGATTCATTAATAAGTAAGCCTCCCTTATCTTCTTCTTATACTTTTCAAGTATAGGGTTAGCACTATCAGAAAGCTCTGCGGCATAAAACTCCTTTACATTTTTAAACTTATCAAACAGCGTTACTATTTCCTTAATAATATCTTCCTTATCAGATTTATCAAGGTGCTTTAACAGTGCTTTTTTAGTGAGCTTAGACATAAAAGAAAATGCTAATTCAACTTTATACCTGCTTCCTCTATGGTTATTAGTCTGGCTTTATACAAGCTGCCTATAGCCTTTTTAAAGGTTTTTTTACTGATACCGAACATATCATAAATAGCTTCAGCAGGACTCTTATCTACCAATGGAATAAACCCTTTTTCTTCTTTCAGCTTATCCAATATTTTTTGCGATATATCATCTATCTTTTCGTAACCAGGCTTATCTATAAGCAGGTCTATTTTTCTGTCCTCACGTATTCTCTTTATATAGCCTTTCGTTTTCTCACCTCTATCCAGCTTTCTGAATACATCACTGTTATATACAACGCCTGTATGTGTATTATTTATTATGGCCTTATATCCAATATCGGTATGGCTGTAAAGAACTAAATCAACTTCCTGTCCTTCGGTAAATTCGTGTGGGGTTAGATCCAGAAAATCCTCCACCTTGGCTGAGCCCACAATGCGGTTACTCACATCATCGACATATATATGCACCACATAAGAATAGCCTTCTTCCATTTTTTGCCTTTGTTCGCGGAAAGGAACAAACAAATCCTTCATGAGTCCCCAATCAAGAAAAGCACCAATACCACTAACCGAAACTACTTCAAGTAAAGCAAAATCGCCAACTTGCGCAAAAGGCTTTTCGGTTGTAGCAATAATACGATCTTCGGAATCGAGGTAAATAAAAACATCTACCTCATCATCTATCTTACAATCAGCAGGCACGTAGCGTATAGGCGTAAGTATTTCACCATGCTCACCTCCATCAAGGTAAGCGCCGAAATCTAAAAGCTTAACCACCCTCAAATTATTCCATTTCCCAATTTCTGCCATACGCTTTATTTATTGTACCTACCAAATATACGCTAAAGGGTAATTATCTCACTTTTTCCCAGCAGTTCAGCTTCTCTTCAAAAGCCGAAAACTTCAATTCGTAGCTATCAGGTATCTCATTCAAGGGGCTCCAGTATGTTGCCAGTCTGGTTCCTATTTGTTTCTTAGCCAACTGCCCGCTTACATAGCGGGTGTACATATTGTAAAAGTTAAAACCTCGCTCTACTGTATTATCGATAACTGCTGCTCTGTCAATATTTTCGTAAAAGGCATTGAAAAAATAAAAAGAATCGTAGTCAACAAATGGTATATCCATAATGTTAGAGTGAATGTACTTTGCATTTGCCAGACCATAACGCGCCGATATTTTATTCGACATTTCAACCAGGTAATCTCTTTGCTCAACACCTGTAAAAAGGCCATTGGTACACGAAGCGCCTACCATGCAGAATTTACCAACGCCCGAACCAATATCAAGGACCCTTGCATTTGGCTTTTCGGCCAGGAATTTTGCAGCAAGTCTTGAAACATCCAATGGTGTCCATTGATTATAAGCTATCTCTCTTATTTTTTCAGGATAAATAAGATTGAAATCTTCATCACTCACATTAATATCCAAGACCTTACATTCCGCTATCATAAATTGAAATTGGGCGCCAAAGATATAAGAAAGTACTTGATTACCTTATCAGTGTCAAGAATCCCTCTTTCGTGCCTTTTGCACCAAGGTAAGTACAGTATTTTATAATGTAATAATACACCCCATCAGATGCCGGAAGCTTTGTTTGCATAATAATACCATTCCATCCTCCCAGTGGGTCATCCCACTCGTAAACCTTTACACCCCACCTGTTAAATATTTCGGCATGAAAACAGGTCGTACCTTTTATGTTTGGCTTAAATACATCATTCTGATTATCTCCGTTAGGTGTAAATACATTTGGGAAATAGGTGCCATCACAATCTGTCGTGTCTACCTTAACGGTACTTCTCGGTGTAATACATCCGCCAATCACTTCCTGAACATAAAACAAAGTTGCCCCGCTTATTGCAGGAGTGGTGTATGAAGGGCCTATTGCAATTGGTGTTCCGCCTATTGGAACTGAATACCATGAAGCACTTCCTGAACCTGAAATTGATAAAGTAGCCTGTTCACCCAGGCAAACATTTGTATCGGCAACTATAGGGGGCTTCGTATTATTCGGGTTTGCTATGATCTTACTCGAATCGCGTGCTTTACATCCATCCGAATTGGTAGTTATTAAGGTATAAGTACCTGTAGTATATACCACCAAAGTTTGGCTGCTTACACCACCCGGATTCCATATATACTGAGACATGCCAGTATTTGCAGTAAGGGTAACAGAATCGCCAACACAGAATGTTTCAGGGCCGGAGGCAGTTATGCTAGCCACCGGATTTGATGAGGTAATTGTAATGGTACAAGTAGTAAGTATACCACAACTGGTAATAGTGCAGCTATATGTTCCGGGCTTGGTAATAACCTCCGATGTATCGTGGCCACTTAACGGTGGCAGCCAATTTATTGTACTTCCACCTGAACCCACAACATGCAAGTGAACAGAATCGCCGGGGCAAATTGCCGGGCTTGGAGATGAAGCCAGGTATGGAGTAGCGTAAAGGTCTAGCGTAACGGTATTTGATAATATAGGGGAACAGTACAAATTAGTATCGGTTAGAATACAGTAATACGAACCGGCTGTTTTAATATAAATAGTAGAGCTATTGCCTCCGATAGGGCCTGTTGCTCCCTGCCATTGAAAATTCCCGGTACCTGAACAGGTAAGTAATAACGAATCGCCGGGGCAAATTATGCCAGTGGTTGGGGTAACATTAATAGAAGGTGCAGTCTTCAGTCCAATAGAAGCAAATGCACTAGCAAATGCAGGACATCCGTATGAATTGACAACCTTTTCAGAAACACTATAACTACCAACCTTAGCCCATATACTATCTTGAGTACTACCGGTGGACCAAGCAAAACCCGCTCCTGTTGTAATACCTGAAGCAGTCAGTAAGACAGAATCACCCGGGCAAACAAGTTTATTTGTAGGTGTTATTTTTAAAGGAGCAAGTGTAGGAACCGGAAAAAGATGAACATAAACAGAGTCATGTACAACAGATACAAGTGTATCACATTTATTAGCCCTTTTAATAGTGTCTGTAATATAGTACCAACCAGAATCGATTGGTTGAACATAATTAGTACATGGACAAGTAGTAATAGAATTGTAAGATGCAGTATTCGGAGTTACTGACCACTTATTGGTTATATAAGGCGAACCGGGAGGGATGCATATACCTGCATTTTCAGCAATATTTGTAATAGAATCGAATGCCAGCATTTGAAATGTACTTCCTTTACAAAAGGCTATTGAATCGTGTATGCATTTAGGGCATACTAAGCCAGGTTTTATAGGAGGTAACGAATCTTCTATTATTACATTAACACAGGTTGAACTATCGCAGCCATATTTATTTTTAACATTGAAACAATAAGTACCACTGGTTGTAACGGTAATATTTTGAGTGGTTGCAGTACTTCCGCCCGACCATGAATATGTATTAGTACCAAAATTGCCCCCTGTTAAAATAACGGGTTTCTCACAAACATCTATAGGCTTAGGGTGTTGCGAATTGGTATTTACAATTACGTTATCTGAAATGGTAGGTGTGGATGGATTTGGATTAATCACAACATATATACTATCGTTACTTTGCAGGCAACCATCAGTTGATGTTTCTGTTACATAATACCAGCCTGTTTTACTTGCTGTTGCACCATTCGACAAAGAACCTGTTGACCATTTATAATTAAATGCAGGGGCAATTTGGGTACATGTATTTGTAATGGCATTCAACCCACCCGACTCACAAAACGTAACTGTATCAGGGCAACCAAAGTTTATACATACACCCTCTACAGGCCTGGTACATGTTGAGCCATTACGGATAAAGAAATCGTAGGGTTGACGGGCAAGGTCAATAGGTTTTGCAATAAATATATCGCTGTTGCCGGCAGTATTAAAATATTGAAAACTGCCGTAATCATTATCAGAACAATACCCCAGATTACAATTTATGGATGAAGAATTGTAGCCAATGTAATTTGCATCGCTGGTAACTATCATATCCTGGTTAAAGCTTCCGGCTGTATATACATCTCCACTGCCATCTACCGAAATTCCATATGCCAGATTATCCTTATGCCCGCCTATTTGCCTGCTCCATTGCCAGGCACCTGCCGCTGCACCATACTCAGCAACAAAAATATCCCATGTGCCAACTGAGTTAAATACTCCCTGTCCATACTGATCGGCATAGCTGTTAAAACGGCATTCAAAATTCCCGGTAATATATGCATTGCCTGAAGCATCAAGTGAAATAGCTTTTGATGTTACTGCACTTGAGGATCCATCAGAAACATCAAATAATAATTTTCCTGTACCATCGTACTTTGCAACAAAAATCCGATTTGCATAAGTATTGCTTAGTGTTACGGTTGGGCTTGCAAAAAAACTCAGTGTTCCTGTAAAATCGCCTGTCAAATAAATATTTGAATTATTGTCGAGAGCAATACCATTGGCAATATTCATACTTCCGCCACCAGCCATGGTAAACCATTGCTCTTGTCCACTGCTATTATACTTTATAAGAAAAATAGCATTATACAAACTACTCTTATGAATACTCCCAAAAGTTATGGTATCGGTAAACTGCCCTGTTACATATACATTACCACTTGCATCAGCCCCTACTCCAAGCCCTCTATCGGTATGTGGCCCGTAGCCCATTTGTGCCCAAAGGAAATTACCGTTAGCATCCAGTTCAGTTGTAAAAACATTTACATTGTTTTTGTCACTCGTTAAATTAAACGCACCGAAAGTAGCTGTACCTGCAAATTCTCCCGTAACTATTACATTCCCACCATTATCTACTGTTATAGCATTACCAACATCTGACAAGGTACCACCTGCACTTACTACCCATACTACATTACCTAAGTTATCATATTTAGCTATAAATACATCTTGCAAGCCTGCTGCTGTAATAGTATGCGTACCAAAAGTTGCAGAGCCATAATAAAAACCAGTAACATAACTATTGCCTGCTGCATCTGCTTTTATGGCAAGGCCTCTGCACGAACCGGCACCGCCTGCTTTTACTGCCCAAATAAAATTACCTGCATTATCAGTCTTTGCAATAAAAACATCGGATATTCCACTAGTATTGAGTGTAGTTGCACCAAAGGTAGCTGAGCCCGAAAAATACCCTGTTGTATAAGTGTTTCCGCTACCATCCGATGAAATGCCATATGCCTCATCAATCGTAGTTCCTCCTGCCTTTTGCATCCAATAGTTTTGTGCGAATGCGCTATTGCCAAACAACACTAACAGCAATATGCAAAAAGGGATAAAGTATTTTTTATAGAGAATCATTTACTTATACAGGGTTATGTTGCAAATGCAAAGTGGTTACATTTTAATCAAAAATACGAAAAAATAGCGAATAATGCACTATTCCAAGCCAGCTTATACTAGCCTTAAGGTTCATTATACTTTACTTATCGGCTGTAGAAGCAAAATAGCCAAGCTTATAGAAGTCAAGGGCAAACATATTATCAAAGCCGGAACAAAGTGAAGGCCTTATTAAAGGACGGTTTATTGCAAACAGAAACCGGATCAGAAAAAGCAAATTCCACTTCTTAAACCTATAGTAAACCCGCAGTAGTGTAATATCATTAATAAAGTCCTCGTCATTGCCCATAAACTTCATTATGCTGTTCAGGTTACGAATGGCTGAATCGGTATTATCCATAAACACTTCATTGCTGTGCAATTCAGCATGTAATACAGGGTTATCAATATGCTTTATAGCAACTCCTTTCAACTTAAGTTCATGCCCGAATAAGGTATCCTCGTGCCCGTAACCATTTAGTTTTTCATTGAGTTGTACGGCTTCAAAAACATTCTTCTCTACAACAAAGTTGTTTGTCATAAAAGATGCGTTGGGGTTTAGCTGCCTTATGTTTGCAGGCTTACTTTCTTTCGTTCTGCCATATTTCCAATGCAAGCGAGTGCTTCTATCAGGCATAGTATTGGCATATACTCTTCCACCACAAATAACCCTTTCGTCACGTTCTATTTCTGTAATGTACTTAGCAAGGAACTGCTTATCTAATACTTCTGAATCGCAATCGAGAAAGAGTAAATAGTTATACTGAACATGCTTTAAAAACAAGTTCCGGATGCGAGACCTACCAATGTTTTCGGGCAGATATATGTATTTTATTCCCTCAGTTTCAAGTGCCTTATTCTCTTTATGGTATACCTCATCTGAATGGTCATCTATAATTACAATCTCAACAGGCACATCCAAGCCCTTTGCCTGTTCCGACAATGCCATTACAAGCTTGCCCACCTTAACGTTATAAACAGGTATACAGATGGATAACATATTCAATTATAGATGTGCTAAAATACTTAAGATAGTAGTTAAGAAAACTCTTTGTTTTCAAAAATAGTATATATTAGCTGTATGAAGCTAACACACTTACATAGTTATTATTGGGCCTATCTCTACTCAGAGTAAGCCGTAAGTGTATTGTCAATAACCCAACACAAGAACAATTCCTGAAAGGCTTACCTTAAAAAGTAAGCCTTAATAATTTCATTTAACCGATAAAACAAATCATCATGCACAGGCCAACAGAACAGATCTACAGCAACTACACCCAACACGACTTTGCTGTTTGGGAAACCCTCTTTAACAGGCAGATAGTCCTGCTGAAGGAAACGGCTTCGAAGGAATACCTGGAGGCGCATAAGACCATCAAATTCTCTCCTGACAGGATACCTGACTTTAAGGAAGTGAACGCCATTGTGGGTGGCATAACCGGTTGGAACCTGCAAGTTGTGCCTTGTATCAGCCCGCAAAAGGACTTCTTCCAATTGCTTTCGAAAAAGAAGTTCACTGCAACCTGCTGGCTTCGTACCATGGAGCAGCTCGACTATTTGGAAGAGCCCGACATGTTCCATGATGTGTTTGGCCATGTACCCTTGCTTACCAATAAAAGCTATTGCAAATTCTTCGAAGGGATAAGTACTATTGCCTTGGAGCATATTGACAACCCTTTTGCGGTTGAATTACTAGGTAAGATATACTGGTTCACTATTGAATTTGGTTTGATACGCGAAGAGAACAATATGAAGATATATGGTGCCGGAATAATGTCATCGTTTGGTGAGGTAAAGCATTGCCTGAGTGATAAGGTAAAGCATGTCGATTTTGATGTGGAGAAGATATTCTCGACCGAGTACCGTAACGACCAGATGCAAAACCTCTACTATGTAATTGATTCCTACGAGCAGTTATATAACTCCTTGGATGAGATAAACACAGGATTAAAGCGCAGATTGAAGGCATCGGAGAAGGTTACTATTTAGGATTGGCGTCATGTTGAGCCTGTCGAAACATATTCCGGATATTAACATTGGGGGTTTAAAAACTAAGTCTCTTGCAGTGGAATTTGAATTATCATGTAACCTATTTTTGACAAGTGAATAAACACATCTCTACATATGGTTTCTATTGTCGGGTTTTCCTCATCATCCTCCTATTTACCGGCTGTGCCACTTCACGCCAGGCTGAACGCGCTCATCAAGCGGCTGAAGAAGAGAAGGAAAAAACGATCAAAGAAAAGTATGCCGCTAAACTTGAAGTTGGCGTAGACGACATTTGTAATTGCTCCCTCTACTCTTTCATAGATGACTGGTACGGTACTCCGTATCATTATGCAGGCCATTCAAAGAACGGTATCGATTGTTCCGATTTTGTTTCTATTCTCCTTCAAACTGTTTACTCTAAAACTATTACCGGTACTGCGGGCGATCAGTTTGAGATGTGCACCGCTGTTAAGAAATCGAACTTACAGGAAGGCGACCTGGTGTTTTTCCGGATCAACAGCAAAAGCATATCGCATGTGGGGGTTTACCTTCAAAACAACAAGTTTGTGCATGCCAGTGTACACAACGGAGTAATTATAAGCGACCTTACCGAGACCTATTACAAGACCTATTTCTACAAGGGCGGAAGGATCAAAGCCTAAGCGCTCAGTATATCTCCTATTGAGTTATCGTACTTCTTCTTAAAGCTGTTTACTTCGCCAAGCGATTCTTCATCAACTACAAACTCTTTGCCCACAACCACACCCAGCATACTGAATTCTGATTTGGTTTTGAGCATGTATTCTACAAAGGCATCTTCTTTAGCAGGGCTAACCGATACCACTACCCTGCCCTGACTTTCGCCGAACAGGAAAGCATCTTTACGCACTACTCCGTCTGAGTTGATATCGAAGCCAAAGCCACGTGGCATAGCCGATTCAGCTATGGTAACAAACAAACCGCCATCGGAACAATCGTGTGCCGATTCAATTAAGTCAGCAGCAATAAGGCCCTTAACAGCAGCCTGTACTTCAAATTCCTCATCGAGGTTAAAGTACGGTGCAGGAGATCCTTTTACTTTATGATATGAGTATAGGTATTCCGAGCTATTGATATCGTCATGGCTCTCACCAATCAGATATATCATGTCGCCCTCTTTCTTGAAATCAAGGGTCATTACACGGTTCTTGTCTTTTACTATGCCCAACATACCAATGGTAGGGGTTGGGAACACAGGGCCCTCGTACGATGATTGATTATAGAAGCTAACGTTACCACCTGTTACAGGTGTATTGAATTTTTTGCAGGCTTCGCCAATGCCTTTAATGGCATTTACAAATTGCCAAAACACCTCCGGGTTATAAGGGTTACCAAAGTTGAGGCAGTTGGTAATAGCCACACCTTCGCCACCCGAACAGGCAATGTTTCTTGCAGCTTCGCATACTGCTATGGCTGCGCCCACTTGCGGGTCGGCATATACGTAACGCGAATTACAATCTACCTTCAACGCTAAAGCGGTATTGGTCTTTTTTACATTTACAATAGCAGCATCCGATGGTTTGTTGGTACTCATATTTACAGTACCCACCATCGAATCGTATTGTTCATACACCCATCTTTTTGATGCAATATTGGGGTGAGATAACAGGAATGCAGCCACCTCGGCATAGTCCGATGGTTCAGCTACTTTATCTATGTTAAACTTCTTAAATTCTTTATAGTATGCAGGCTCTTTAAACTCACGCATGTAAACAGGCGCACCACCACCCAGCACTAAAATATCTGCAGGCACATTGGCAACCAGTTCGCCGTGCATGTAGTATTTCAAATCTTTGGTATCGGTTACTTCGCCAATAATAGCGTAGTGCAAATCCCATTTCTTCATCACATCTTCCACTTCTTTCTCCCTACCCTTTTCTACAATTACCAACATACGCTCCTGCGATTCCGATAACAGTATTTCAAATGGCTGCATATTTTGCTGACGCAGTGGCACCTTATCCAGGTGTATTATCATTCCGCTTTCGCCCTTGGCCGACATTTCAGATGTGGAACAGGTAATACCTGCCGCACCCATATCCTGCATGCCTACTACCGCTCCGGTCTTTATCACTTCAAGCGATGCCTCTAACAATAGTTTTTCCTGAAAAGGGTCTCCAACCTGTACCGATGGAAGATCTTCTGCAGAGTCTTCGGTAATATCGGCAGATGCGAAGGTTGCACCGTGTATGCCATCCTTGCCGGTAAACGAACCAATAATATAAACAGGGTTGCCTGCACCTTTAGCAATGGCCGATGCCTGCTTACCCACTTTTACTATCCCCACCGACATGGCATTTACCAATGGGTTTACATTATAACATTCGTCAAAATAAACTTCGCCGCCAACCGTAGGTACACCAAAAGCATTACCATAATCGCCAATACCTTTTACAACACCCTTTACCAACCACTTGGTACGCTCAGCCTCAATGCTGCCAAAACGCAACGAGTTCAGTTGGGCTATAGGGCGGGCACCCATGGTAAATATATCGCGGTTAATACCGCCCACACCCGTAGCTGCTCCCTGGTAAGGCTCAACTGCCGAAGGGTGGTTATGCGATTCTATTTTAAATGCGCAGCCGTAGCCATCGCCAATATCAACAAGTCCTGCGTTCTCCTCGCCTGCTTTAGCCAGTAAATGCTCGCCATCGCGTGGGAGGGTCTTTATATAATGGATAGAGTTCTTATACGAGCAATGCTCACTCCACATCACCGAAAATATACTCAGTTCGGTATAGTTCGGGGTTCTGCCAAGGGCCACCTTAATCTTATCAAACTCTTCTGCTGAAAGCCCCAGTTGCTGGGCTATTTCTACTGTTACCTTGGGTGTTTTCTCCATTACTTCCATAGTGCGTATTTATTCTGCGGCAAAGATAGGTTTTGGGCTGCAATTTGTTTCGTTATTTTATGAACAGTTTATTAAAGGCAAGCCACGAATTACACGAATTTTATTGTCATGCTGAGTTAGCGAAGCCTGTCTGCCGACAAGGCAGGCATCTAATTCCATTGTGTTTGTTCGTCATTGCGAGCGCAGCGTGGCAATCTCCGTATTTGCTTTTCACTTTTAACTTTACACTTTTAACTTCTTTGGGCGTTCCCCTCGTTCCTCGGGTCGGGCTATACGCTACAAGTCCTCGCTGCGCTGTGGGCTTTCCGCTGCTATCCCTAACGCGAACAGCCTATCACGTGCTATTATCATTCCTAATTATTAATTCTTAATTTTTAATTGAGTATAATTTTCCCTTTCTTTCATCTTTTTGCCCTTTTCAGGGGGGATGGTATTCATTAATCTATTGGTTATCAATTTATTTTATTTTCATCATTTTTGCCCCAAAAGGCAAGTTTTTTTACCGCTAAGACACAAAGTCGCAAAGTTTTTGTTCCCCGCTGGAGGGGCAGGATATTATTGTCATTCTGAGCAGAGTGAAGTATCTATTCCTTATCTTTTTCACCACAGATTACTCAGATTTTCACAGATTTATTTCCCCTGGTGTTCTTTGCGTTTATTGCTTTGCGCACTTTGCGAGAAACCTTCCACGCTAAGAACGCTAAGCAAACAGCCCTCAGAGTTCGCCAAGATTTGGCGGAAACTGGCGGTTTTTGGCGGATAATACATTTTATTTTACCCCTTACCATTGGTTTTCAATCGCTTTCGCATTTTTTGCCCTGTTTTTTTCATGTAGTATACGCCAATTACCATCACAACAATTTGATTTCCAACAAATAACATAGTATAATTTTTCGATTCGTAACAGCGAAGCCCTCATGAGTTCAATATAAATAAACGAGATACGGATAATTTCTAATTTTTTTTACCGCAGAGACCGCAAAGAAATACACGCAGAGTGCCGCAGAGTTTCCATTCGTAATTTTTAATTCGTAATTCGTAATTGATAAGGGGGGGTATCACCTGCTACCACCCTGCTACACCTTAACTCATTGATTTCCATTAAATACAGTAAAAATATTTTTTACACTTTGCTACCCCCTATAAGCAATATGCGGAGCATAAACCAGGAGCAATGAATTAGTGGTATAATAGTCTACACCACAAAAATAAACATTTTGTTTAGTATATGGCGTAAAAAGTGGATATAGTTTTGAACAACTTGAATAAATAGACATTTTTACTACTTACTATCTAACTTCAAAAGGTAGTTAGATTATATATACATTAGTAATCTAGAATTCACTGCAACAAAACAATCAAAATGGAAATCAAAGAAACAGAAAAAGAAGAAGGCTCATTTGCAGATATATTTATTGACAAATCTACTGGCAGGGCTTACAAGCTTTTCAAAAGCTACCAACACCCTAACATTGATAAGTTTGATTATGGTGAACTAGAATTTAATGCTTATAGAAAAAGAGTATTTGAGTCAGAAAAAAAGGCTTATCAAATTACCCAAAATTGTAAACTGTTGAATGATAGATCTCTATTTCCAATATTCTATGGAACCCCAACTATTACAAAAGTTTACAATTCAAAGGGGGCTGATGTTAGCAATAATTATTTATTAGATTGTTGCTTAGATTTAGAATACATACAAGGTGAAAATAATAAACTAGGGCTGATTGACAAAAATGATTTCAACACAACATACTCTATAAATATTGATGCGATTATAAGAGAAATGAAGGATGCAGGCATCGGTTTTACTATAGACATGAGCATAATCTCAACCATAAAAACCTTCAAACTAATTGATTTTGCAATAGTTGACTTTTGTACCCTTCAACCTGAATTCTATAATAAACAAAAACCAGAATAATCGAAAATCAATATAATCTTCATTTCGAACACTAAGATACTACTATGGCTGTATATGATTTGTATTCAAAAAAACAAAAACGGTTAAGGGGTGAAGTTCCTCAAACTGTTATTCATGATGATCTTCCAAGAAAACTCAGAAAACAAATCTCTGAAGTTATTTCAGATGCCATAGGTGAAGCAGAAATTGCAGGAAGATCTATGGCTAATAGCCATTACTATAATATTTATAAAATACTTTGTAGAGAATATGGTGTCGATAGGTTAAAGACAGAAAATCGAATGGTGCTTACATTTCAAATGAAAGTGTTAGATTTTTTTGAAGAGGCTGATATTGATGAGGCTTTAGATGTAGTACAGTTATCTTTTCAAATCATCAATACTGAAATCAGGAATCAAACGGATTACAAACAAACCAATCGAATCAAAAGCAGCCCAGATGAAGCCGTAGAAGAGCTTAATACAAGATTTAGAGAAAGCGGGGTAGGATTTCAATTTGAAAGGAATGAAATTATTAGAGTTGACTCTACTTATATATATAAGGAAGTTACTAAACCCGTTATTAATCTTCTATATAATGATAAGTTTCAAGGCGCAAATGAAGAATTCATGGCTGCACATGAACACTACAAGCATAAAAAGAATAAAGAATGCTTAAATGAATGTTTAAAGGCTTTTGAAAGCGTTATGAAAATTATTTGCTTAGATAAGAAATGGGAATTTCAACAAAATATAACTGCAAATGGCCTTATAGATTTATGCTTAAAAAACAGCCTAATCCCTACAAATATGTCAAACCAGTTTAGCTCCATAAGGAGTTTACTTGAAACTGGCATTCCTTCCATAAGAAATAAATTTAGCGGTCATGGCCAAGGGAAAAGCAAAGTAATTGTTAGTGATAGCCTTGCACGTTATGCATTGAACTTGACTGGAACAAACATATTATTCTTAATTGAACAAAGTGAACTTAAAGATTAATTCACTTTCTTATATCTATAGGGATTTCTTCTCATATAAAGCTTACCCCATTCCTCCTAACACAAAGAGAACAGAAATAATAAAACAAAAAAAGAGGGCTTTCGCCCTCCTCTTTTCTCAAATAACAACTGCGCTCTTACTTGCCTTTGTGATGGCCGTGATGGTGCTTTCCATTTCCATGGGGGTGCGCCATTACTGAACCAGCTACTGCAAGAATCACCAACATTACGATGAACTTTTTCATTTTTTGGGGTTTTATTGGTTCTACATCTTATTTGACGACGCTACAAATAAAAACTTGCGCTGCTTATTAATACAGATAAGCAATTTGGCTATAAACCACAGTTTTTGTACCTTTGTTTTAGAAAGAGCGATGAAAGAAGCAGATAAAATACGGTCGTTATTGGTAAGTAATTTACCGCTGTTGCAAAAAAAATACCCTATTGCGGCAATGGCTCTATTTGGCTCATTGTTACGTACCGACTTTGACCCCACCAAAAGTGATGTGGATATTATGGTTGAACTTAATGGCGACATGGGTTGGGAATTTATTGACCTGGCAGATGAATTAGAAAAAATAGTTGGCAGAAAGGTGGACCTTGTTTCCCGTGGAGGTATAAAGCCACGTTACTGGGAGCATATTAAAACCAGTATGCAATACATCTGTTAATTTTCTTATCCCTTATTCCATACCCCTTACTACTCTCTTAAAATTCCCTATTTTTGAGCAACACGTATAAAACATGGGAGATATAGTTTTTTGCTCTTTTTACCTGCTCCTGTTCTCCTTTATCATTCTAAAAGCCAAATTATTTAAACTTCCGGGCCTAAATAGCGCTTGGTCTGTTGGGGCATTCGGGCTAAAGCTATTATTTGCCGCTTTGCTTTGGTATATATATACCCACCACTACAAAAACAGGTACACCTCCGATATTTTTAAATACTTCGACGATGGAAAGTTCATGTACCAAACTGTCCATACCAATATATCTGATTTTTTAGCCATGATGACAGGCATTGGAGATTGGGGCAGTAAAATACAGGGCTATTACCACTCCATGGCAAGCTGGGTAAACGGGCACGATAGCACTTTATATAACAACAGCCATTTCATCATCAGGTTCAATGCTTTGTTAATGTTCTTTTCGGGTGGGCATTATGGGGTGCATGTGCTTGTTATGTGCTTTATTTCATTCATAGGCCTTACCTATTTATACAAGGCTTTTTATCCTTACCTACAAGATAAAGCCAAGTTATTGTTTGCAGCCATATTCCTTTTTCCATCGGTATTGCTTTGGAGCTCGGGTATTTTAAAAGAGGGCTTTGTTTTTCTGGGCTTGGGATTATCGATATACTACTTCAAGTTGCTGCTTAATGGAACACAGATAACACGGATGCAACAGATAAAAACGCCTGTCTGCCGACAAGGCAGGGATAAAATCAGTGAAAACCCGCCTAATCCGTTTAATCCGTGGTCTATCATGCTACTACTACTCGGGTTTATCTTGCTGTTCGAAGCAAAAGCCTACATTTTACTCTGCATTATTCCGGGTTTTATTTCAGAGGTGCTTATCAGCAAAGTAAAACCTGCCGCTAAGCATCCCTTTATAACCTATATAACAGTAACAGCCATTTATCTTTTAGTTGGGCTGAACATAAACACTATTTACCCGAGCATTAACCCCATCCAAACATTATCGGACAAGCAAAAGGAATTTATCCGCCTGACCAAAGGAGGCATTTATTTGGAAGAAACAGCCAATGATTCGCTATTTGCTTACATACCTGTAACAGATTCGGTAAACATTATACCCGTTAATGCCTATGCCGATAGCCTCCGAAAAAGAGGCATTCAATATCTTTCTACTGCTGCCTTTTGTTACCAGGAAGAAGTCACAAAAAAAATTGCCCCTTTCAGATTAAAAGCCGGTTTAAAATTCGACCTTATACACGAAGGCCATAACGATACATTACACCTTACAGCGCACGACAGCGCCACTTACATTATCAATACTTACATAGAACCTGCCAAAAGTGCAATTGCCATTCCGCCTTTCAGGCCCACTCTATTTGGCTTGATCTCTGCCGTGCCTAATGCTCTTGTTGTTTCCATTATCAGGCCATTCCCTAAGGAGATAAGCTCGGCTGCAATTCTTATCTATTCCGGCGAAAATGTTTTTATACTATTACTTATAATACTTGCATTCGTGTTTTACAAGAAGAACAACCCGAACAATAATACTATTGCTTTTTGCGTTAATTATTGTTTGCTAATGCTTGTGCTTATTGGCATTTCGACCCCTCTTTATGGTGGTATTGAACGTTATAAGTCGGTAGTAATACCTTTTATGCTTATTTTGCTGCTTCTGATCTACGACAAGGATAAATACAAAAAAACAGCAAAGAGTTAAAGCATAATTATGACTCATCATCAACACAGAGAGCACAGGGTTAACAGAGTTTCACAGAGAAAAATAATGTAATGACACTTCTATAATGATATATACAACTCTGTGTAACTCATAATGCTCCGTGAACTCTGTGTTGAAATACAAGTAACTAAAACATTTTATCTTTGATACTATATAACAACAAAAACATTCTGCATGGCATTTAACCGCAAGCACCTGTTTCAACGAAAATCGCACCAGCAAATACTCGACCGCCTCGAAGAAGATGCACACAGTGGCGGTGCCATGAACAAAATACTGACCGTACGAGATCTTACTGCATTGGGTATTGCAGCTATTGTAGGCGCAGGTATATTTTCGACCGTTGGTAAAGCTTGTTTTGATGGTGGCCCGGGCGTAATTTTCCTTTTTATTATCATTCCTATTGTATGTGCTTTTTCTGCGCTTTGTTATGCCGAGTTTGCTTCACGTGTACCTATTTCAGGTAGCGCTTATACCTACTCTTATGTTGCTTTTGGCGAATTAACCGCATGGATAATTGGCTGGGCCCTTATTATGGAATATGCTATTGGTAACGTAGTCGTAGCCATTTCCTGGTCATCGAACCTAAAGACTTTGTTTCAAAATTTGGGTGTTACTATACCCGATTATTTAAGCACCAGTTTTTTTGAGGTAAAAAGCGGCAACGACCAGTTTTTAAAACTTACTGAGCAACATGCTACTATTACTCCAGATATAACTGCCTACCACCAACTATGGACCGGCGCTCCGCATTTGGGTAGTATACCCATCATACTCAACTTCCCTGCATTGTTAATCACATTCCTTATTACATGGCTGGCATTTGTAGGTATTAAAGAATCGCGCACCGGCAGTAACCTGATGGTGGCATTTAAATTATTGGTAGTAGTAGCTGTAATTGCAATAGGCTTCCTGCATATTAAACCTGCCAACTGGACTCCTTTTTTACCTAATGGTATGGGTGGAGTTATGAAGGGTGTATCGGCAATATTCTTTGCCTATATAGGCTTCGATGCTATATCTACCACGGCAGAAGAATGCAAGGACCCTCAACGAGATCTGCCAAAGGGTATGATGTATTCGCTCATTGCCTGTACGGTATTATATATTTTATTGGCCCTAGTTTTGACAGGTATGACCAAATACACCAACCTGAACACAGAAGCCTTTTTGGCCAATGCTTTCAACTCGATAGGTATGTATTGGTTTGGCGGCATTATTGCATTAAGCGCTGTTGTAGCTACTACAAGTGTAATGTTAGTGTTCCAGTTGGGCCAACCCCGTATTTGGATGAGTATGAGCCGCGATGGCCTTTTGCCACCTGCATTTAAAAGAGTGCATCCTAAATTCAAGACCCCTTCATTCGCAACGATAGTTACCGGCTTTTTAGTAGGTATTCCTGCCCTGGTACTCGATTCGAACTTTGTAACCGACCTTACCAGTATTGGCACTTTGTTTGCATTTATATTGGTTTGCGGCGGTATACTTATGCTATCGAAAGACAAAAGCGGGCCTGCACCTAAATTTAAAGTGCCTTATATAAACGGCAGGTATTTACTGCCAATAATCTTTATAGCTACTATTGCTATATTCCAATATTTTGCACCGGGCACTTTATCCGATTTCTTTAACCTGAACGGCATAGCAAAAAGCGAAAACATAAGCTATTCTGATGCATTTATTGAGCGCATACCATACTTTGTTTTCTTGATCATCTGCTCGCTGCTGCTGGTGTTCTCTATACTGCGTAAGCTATCGCTTATTCCGGTGTTGGGGGTATTATCGTGTTTCTACCTAATGACTCAGTTAGCAGTGGTTAACTGGGCATGGTTTGCTATATGGCTAATGATAGGGCTGATAATATATTTCAGCTATGGCATGAAGCATAGTAATTTAAGAAAGCTAAATGCTTAAATTTGCCTATTGCTAAAAGGCAATTGTTGACTTTTATGACAAAGACAAGTCGCTTACTCTTTGCGGGAATGCTTTTACTTTTGTCATACAACTGTAATGCACAAAGTGCCTCAAGGTATCTATTCCATTTCGACCCGTTTAAACAAGTACAACCCGAATCGCCCATGCAGGGGAGAAAGGTAAAAGTGCGTATAGACTTTGGCCTGTTGCAGCAGTTTTATGTAACCGACCCCAATTATACCACCGGCGAAAACACAACCGGAGACGGCACACCCTATACCCTTGGCCTTAAGCTGGAGATACCTATCATGAAAAATTCTGACATAATAACGGGTATCGATTATATGAACGAGGGCTTTAATTTTGACTCTTATTTTTTTGCCAAAGGTTATTCTTTTCTTTACAACGATAGCCTGGTATACAACCACGATATTTCGCTTGACGAAATACAAATACCTATTTTGTACAAGATGAATTTCTCGAATGAAGAGAGGAATGTAAAAACATTTTATGCCACCTTGGGATGGGCCTTTCGCTATCTGCTATTTAATAATGCAACCGTAACCAGTACAGAAGACACTAAACACCCCTTTGTATGGGAAGGACAGAATGATATAGTAAGCGCTTACCACCTTATAACCGCACAAGGCAGTGGCATTATTGAAGCCAGCCTTGGTTACCAGCACAACGCACTGCGTAATGGCAATGCCTGGTATTTAGAAATTGAATATAAATACGGGGTGTCTCCGTTTATTTATAATGGAAACGGAATGGGCTCAAATAATGTTCAGTTTTCATTAAATACGCTGGCCTTTAAATTCGGCTTGCGCCTGTAGGTTTTAAATTAACACGGAATTAAAGAATTCATTGTGAAAAAAAAATCATTCTTAAGGGAAATGTTCTCGCTTCTTTTATGGGTGTTTGTTATAGTATTTATACTCATCAATTTTGTGGGTTCATTTTCTTACATCTCATCAAGTTCGATGGAGGGCGAGGTTGAACCGGGAGATTTGGTATGGGTAAATAAACTGGCTTACGGCCCGCGCTTCATTCAAACATTGCTCTCACTTCCTTTTTCAGGCAACAGAATACCTTTTACATCTCATACCCATTCCTACCTTACCTGGATAGAGATTCCTTATTTCAGGCTACCGGCCTATTCGCATATTAAACGCAATGATGTGGTGGTTTTTAATTACCCGCTCGAAATTGACAGGCCCGTAGATAAACGCGGCAACTACATGAAACGCTGCATTGGCTTACCCGGAGATACCCTACAAATATTCGATAGGGATGTTTTTATTGGTAAAAAGCCAATTGATGACTTGCCCGATTTTCATTATTCGTATTTTATAAAAGCAACAACCGATACACTTGAATCGTTTGCACATAATAAACTACACATCGAAGAAACAGAAGTAGCCACGAGCAGCAAGGAATATATTTTTATGATGACCAAGGCACAGGCCGACTCATTACGTAAATTTCCATTTGTTACTTCAGTAAATCCTTCTATTACTTCCTATACACCTAATGTTCTTTTCCCTAATGGCCCACACTTTTTATGGACCGAAGATAATTATGGCCCTATAGTTGTGCCAAAAAAAGGAATGACCGTTCATTTAAATACGGACAGCATATCCTTATATGAAAAGATAATAGGCATATACGAACACCATAAGCTTACAACCAGGAATGATTCTATATTTATTGATGGCACGTACACAACCCACTATACTTTTAAAATGGATTACTATTTTATGATGGGCGATAACCGCAACAATTCAATTGATTCGCGCTATTGGGGCTTTGTACCCGAAGACCATATTATTGGCAAAGCTTCATTTGTTGCCTTTTCGGCAAACCCCGGCCCAAGGGGGCAATCGCTATGGAAACGAACAAATGGCAGCCGTTGCTTTAAAGGGATAAAATAATCTGTTACTTTTATATTGTTTATGTCGACAATAAAACCTTTTAAAGCCATCAGGCCCGCTGCAGATAAAGTACAACACATTGTATCGCATGCAGTGGAAAGATATAAGGCATCAACCATTCAACATATACTTGCCAATAACCCTGATTCGTTTTTACAGGTAATTTATGCTGCAAAAACAAGAAAGGAAATATACAGTGAGCAACTGCATTCTATTAAAAATAAGTTCGACGAATTCAGGCACAACCAGTTATTTAAGCAAGACAGAGAGCCTTGCTTTTATGTGTACAGGCAAGTGAAAGATAGTATCTCGCACGTTGGCATAATAGCCCTCGCTTCGGTTGATGAGTACGAAAAAGGTATTATAAAAATACACGAGCAAACCCTTGCAGAGCGCGAAAAGAAACTGAAGGAATATTTGACCATCTGCGATTTTAATGCAGAACCTGTATGTCTTACACATCCATATAATAAAGAGCTGCACGACTTTTTACTTCTAAAAACAAAAGCTGCTGCACTCTATAATTTCAAAGCTGACGATATAGAGCATTCCATTTGGAAGGTATCGGAGGCAGATGATCTGAAAAAAATATCCGGGTTATTTAATAATATCCCTAACCTGTATATTGCCGATGGTCACCACAGGGCTGCTTCATCAACATTATTAGCAAAATCAAAAAAAGAAAACAACCCTTCCCATACGGGTAATGAGCCCTACAACTTTTTTATGGCTGCCATTTTTGCCGATACGGAGCTAACCATCTTCAACTTCGACCGTATGGTTACAAGCCTTAACGGCCATACACAGGAATCGTTCTTTAAGGAAATTGAAAAGTGTTTCACCATAGCAGCATACGGCGATACCGTATGCAAGCCCTCCTCTGCCAGAGAAATTGGTATGTATATAAATAAACAATGGTATCTGCTGAAAATAAAAGACGGTCTCAATAAAGATGCAGATCCGGTAAACAGCCTTGATGTAAGCATGCTGTCGAATTTTATTTTGAGCCCTATACTAGGCATTAAAGATTTGAGAAATGATAAGAGGATAGCTTTTATTCCAGGAGTAAAAGATATTGAAGAAATAAAGAACAGTGTTGACGGAGAGAAAATGAAAGCAGCCTTCTGCCTCTACCCCATCTCGTTTGAAGAACTGAAGGCAGTAGCTGATATTGGCAAAGAGATGCCACCAAAATCTACCTGGATAGAACCTAAATTTGAAAGCGGATTACTTGTGTATAGCCTGAGTAATTAAAACTTCGACCTTGTCCTTCGGTGAAATGAAGATGTGGAATAAGTAACCGTTATAAAAGAGAACATATAAGTATCGTTATGCTTAGGATCTCCACGTTCTTCGCCTGCCTTATCAGGCTCAATAGGTTGTATTATGCTATGCAATGATGGATCGGAAAAATACGCAGCTATAGGGCCATACTTACTTAATATGGCAGAATAATCGTAATAAACATTATGGGTATCATCCATATAATCACTGCTTGTCCATATCCTGTCTGATATTTCTAAGCCAATAGTAAATTGTGGAGTTATATTATACTTAACACCAATACCTGCAGGTATACAAATCCCTATTTGAGAATACTCAGCAGGACCACCGGGCATTCCTTCACCTTCAGTATGTAATGGCCTCAAGTTATACCATGTACCATCACTATATTGTCCTTGCGGATTAAAATAAAAGCCTCCTATGCCAACAAAAACATACCCATCGATATTTAAACGCTTAAAACCACTGGCATGCTGAATATGATAACGGTGCCCTATGTGACTACTCTGATAAAAATAATATTCAGCCTGAAGCCCTAACTCCATTAGCGGTGAGCGGAAATTAATATTCCTGTTGTGCCTGTAAATTTCACTGCTGTATGAATCATTACCCGATAACATACCACCCGTAAAATTAGCCCTTACGGCAAGGTCGGGGTTAAAAAAATAGCGGTAGCCTACAAAGCCACCATAGCGAATAGCTTGCGGGTTAAAATCTTGCAAAAAGTGAGTACCTATAGAAGGCGAACCACCCACATCTCCTAAAAACTGAGATGGGCCAACACCAAAAACCCATTCATTATGGGCACCATTACGTTTAAAAAAATACTGAGCCTTTACAAATACAGGAAGTATTGTAATTGCTAAAACGAGACAGATAGAAATATAGCTTTTCCTCATTTGTGCAAATGTAGCAAGTTTTCAGCAATTATTGAAGCTTTTTATGAACAGATTATGCACTTTATCCAATTTTTCAGCAATAATCACCAAAAGATAAGGAATTTCAATCTGGCATTATCTTATAAGGATGTGCCTACGGAGAGATTCGGCTTCTATTCCTATTAATTTACCTATAATCAAGACATATATACTCCTGGGTAGTTGATTCCCTTTATTTCTTTAACATTTTTAATATCTCTTGCTTTTTACGACGTGGAGCCTCAAAAACCATTCCATCGCTCATCGTAATCATGCAGGGCTCATCCTTTGTATATGACTTAACATGCGCAATATTTACTATTAAGCTTCTGCTAATACGGATAAATAACCTTTCGTTACACAAAAATCCTTCAAATTCCTTTAAGGTTTTAGCCAATGTGTAAGTCTCGTTTTGAAGGGTTTTAATCAAAGAATAGCGGTCGTCTGCTTCAATGTGAACAATATTACTGAGGCTTATAAATACTACACTTTCATTTTTATGAACACTAATGCGCTTCTCTTTAACTTCAGGGTCAATATTATTTAAAAGGTTAATAATCTGAACCTGTCTATCCGCATAAATCTTCGACTTATTTAATGCTCTGTCAACTGCACTTCTCAGCTCAATTGTTTCAACCGGCTTAAGTAAATAATCGAGTGCTGAAAATTTTATTGCACTTATTGCATATTGGTCAAAACTGGTAACAAAAATAACGTCAAATGATACTTCTTTAAATTTCTCAAGTAGTGCAAAGCCATTGCCCGTTGGCATTTGCACATCTAAAAAAACAAGTTGCGGCTTTACATTATTTATAACAACATATGCCTCATCAATATTTTTAGCTTCACCAACTATCTTAACCTCAGGGCAAAAACCTGCAAGTAATTTGCGCAATACTCTACGGCTCCTATCTTCATCATCTACTATAATAGCATTAAGAATTTCCATACTCAATTGGTTTATTAATGATTTTTATTTCAACACGTGTGCCCGTGTTATTTTCGTTTTCATCTTTTAAATGGTATAGTGTAACCGAGGAAGAAGCATATTCGGGAAGGTTTTTAAGTATACCTAAACGCTGCACAGTCAAATCCATGCCAATTGATTTATGTCCTTTCGTTTTTATACTTCCGGCCATATTTGCAAATCCAACGCCATTGTCTTCAACATTTATTCTCAACTCATCTGCATTCTGCTTTATACTTAATTTAAGCACCCCTTTACGCAAATCGCCAAGTGGCATAAGCCCATGCCATATTGCGTTTTCAATATAAGGCTGTATTATCATTGCAGGCAGTTGAACAGTATATTGATCGATACATTCATCCACTTCAAGCACAAAATCAAACGTATTACTAAACCTAAGCTGCTCAAGCTTTATATAAATATCCAGTGTTTCAAGCTCAGTTTCGAGCGAAATAGATTTTTCTTTTGCATTATTTAATACCATGCGAATAAGTTTAGCAAAACTTGTGAGGTAATCGTATGCCTTCTGAGGATCATTACCAAGTACAAAATCTTGTATTGAATTTATTGCATTGAATACAAAATGCGGGTTCATTTGTGCACGAAGGGCAGTCATCTGGTATTCAGTTATCATTTTATTAATCCCTGTTTTTTCTTCTTCTTTTTTCTTAATTACGTTTAACCGCAACCTAATAAAGAACGTTATGAGCCCTCCCACAAGTAAAATCTCAATCAGAATAAACCACCATGTCCGCCAAAAAGGGTTTAGCACAGTAAACAAAAAAGTTGCCGGCTTATCAGAAGCAAGTCCATCGGCATTGATTGCCTTTACTTCGAATGAATAGTTTCCGGGTAGAATATTGGTAATAATTACATCGGGAGACTCAGAAATAGTCCAATTAGTATCGGAACCAATAAGGCGATATTTAAAACGAGATTTATTATCCTTAAATGTTAATCCCTGTAATTTAAACCTGAAGTTGTTATAGTTATACGGAAACCTCTCTTGGTGTTCTATAAGGCTATCGTTTACATATATGGCCTTTATATATACAGGGGGGTCGGTGTTATTGCTTTTTAGTTGGTCTGCATTTATAAGACAAAGACCTGCATCGGTACCCACCCACAATTTATTGCCATTAATAGCGAGACTTAGTATTTGGTTAGAAGTTAATCCATGTCGCACATCAAAATTTTGAACAGAATAATTATTTATTGAAGATATTTTACTTATACCATTATCTGTACCGGCCCATGCATTGCCCGCATTATCAAACACAATGGCTTTAACATAATTTGAAGCGAGGCCATCTTTTGTCGAAATTGTCCTTACTATTTTATCATTGCTATATATGTATATTCCATTACCATATGTAGTTACCCAAATATTTCCATTTTTGTCTTCACCAAATTTCTGTCCATTCTCGAACGACAAATCACTTTTCGGGCTTATGTTTATATATCCATTATTTACATACTTATATAACCCTTTGGTAGTTCCTATGAATATTTCGCCAGATTTAGAAATAAAAATGCATCGGCCACGGGCAGGTAGTTTACTTATAGTGTCTGCTGAGTCTTTTACTGTAGACCAAAGGTATGTATAGGAAACTCCATAAATTTTATCCTGAGGCGATATTGATATTTCATTCATATAGGCTCTTAAATGGCTTTTTGTCTGATATACAATCCTCCACTTTTTAAGTACAGTATCTGTTTGTAAAACATAGGGCATTCCGGTTATAAATAGCTTATCATTAATCTGATTATATGCTGAAACAAACTCTATTTTGCAACTATCAGATGGCACTATCTTTACTATTCCGGTATCGCTGACTACTGATACAAAATCTTTATGATTATTTACCAGTAATTTGTTATTGATTATCGCTATGGCACCAACTTTATCATTTAACCCATCCTTATTACTGTAATCAATAACGTATTTTGAATTGGCATGAAAAACTCCTTTTTCAAGCGTACTTACCCAAATACCATTCTCCTTATCTTCTATTATACCCGACACCGAAATACCTTGTAAAGAAACTAAAGGAGTTCCAGTTAATGAGGCATCTTTATAATAAGTCAGGCCTTTATTCAGAAGGCCAAACCACACACCTCCACTTTTATCCTGGTACATATTAACTATTTTTCCATCAAAGCTTTTAATAGTGTATTGGCCATTGGGTTGAATGATGTACAGTTTATCAATATTGCCCCATAATAAATTGCCATTGTTAAGCAAAAGGGTGCTGAACTGCGAAGCGCTCTCGCCCTTTAAATCAATAAAATAAGGTATAGTAAAACTCTTTGCACCATTGTTCACCGACACATGGAATCGTATACCTTTATTATTCTGTTTAAATTTTGCGTCGTTTAATGCATATATAGTTTTTTTTCCATCTATTACCTTTAACACTACATGCGATGAGTCAGCATCATTTGGCTTTACAAACTCTGCATCTGAATAATCATCAGGATTAACTGTTCTGTAAAGGCCATGGTAAGTGGGTATCCATAATACGCCACTATCGTCTACATACAGGCTATAAATAATATAAGAGCCATGGTGCAACAACAATTCAAGCTTCTGATTAAGCTTGGGATAAACAACCGAATCATGATAAACATATCCAACAGTACCTTGCAGAGTATTAAAAAGTATGCGGCCCTGATGATCTTCAAATAACTGAAACACACTATTATGCAATAATCCATTGTCGTTATTAAAACACTTATAGGCATTGCCATCATATCGATAAAGTCCTTTTTCTGAACTAAACCATATATACCCCTTACTATCTTGCAATACGCAGTAACACTGAGAGGAAGATGCCTCGCCTAAATGGAGGAAGTTGAACTGCTGTGCAAAAGACTGCAACGATAAAAACAGTAGGAAAATTATAATAGATACACCTTTTACTATTGAGGACAATCTATACTTTGAAATTTTCATACCACTAAAATAAAATAATAAAGCAAGCAGTAAAACAAAATATACTCATGTGCGAAAAACGTAGTGAGTGGTATCGATGACCCCATACCGATGCCCTAGTTTTGCTTTTGTAAATAAAACCTCTAATTAAACAAGAAATTCTCCGCCACACAAAATGAAGCCGGGTTGGCTAACGAAAATTAGCCGCCCGGTTTTAAAAAACTTAAATAGCAAACCATTAACCCTAAACAAATAAAACTAAAAAAAACATGAAAAACAAAACGAAAATTTTAGGAAAAGCAGCCATCTTCACTATGCTATTAGGTACTGCTTTTAACTCCAACGCGCAGAATTGGCTAACGGCGGGGAACGCTCTTACTTCAGGAGGTTTCTTAGGTACTACAAATACCCAAGATTTAATATTCAAAACCAATAACGTTCAAAACATGGTAATACAAAACTCTACAGGAGATGTAGGAATAGGAGTTTCTTCGCCAGGAAACTTCTTGGATATTTCCGCAGGCTCAAGGTCGGGCACACATATTACCGGAGATGCATTATACGTAACCGGCAATCTTGGCTCAAATACGGGTATAAGGTTTGCCCATAACAATGCAACACAAGGCATAAATTTTGGATACTCGGGTATTTCTAAATACGCAAGCACTGGGAGCAATAATAATTTGACTATTGACGCTGCATCCACAGGCAACTTACTTTTTCAGACCAGTGCTACCGGCTATGTTGGAATCGGGACTGCAAGTCCGGCAATGAAACTCGATGTTAATGGAGCTAATTCATCAGGTCAAACTGCGGCATTCCGTAATGGTAATTCCAATATTTTTCTAACATCTGCAATGGCTGCAACAGCATTTAACCCATTAACCCAATCAGGAGATAATGGTATATTTTGGACTGACCAGAACAATGCAGCTAACAGCTCAAGTTCATTTATTATAGCACCATGGAGCAGTAGCACATACGGAATGAGGCTTGACGGCAGCAGCGGTAATTTTACAGTGGGTGGCCAAGCTTATGGAGCTTATGCAACCACTCTGGGCATGTGCGGCTCATCTGCCATTGGATACGGAACATCATATATAGGATTTAATGCTTCCCGTTCATCCTCAGGCACCTGGACAGCAAAAACAGATGCTGCACACAATGGAGGAAACATTATATATGGAGATATTAATGGGAATTTAAGATTTGTGAACATACCAAATTCAAGTACCCCAACCGTTAGCCAAACACTTTCGGATGCAACTGTATATACAAATACAATTATGCAGATATCAAACAATGGTAAGGTACTTATTGGTAACCCCTTTGGCTCATCACCTTTCTATACACAGAATATGAACACCCCTGGTGCTTATAATTTATATGTAACCGGAGGCATTTTAACAGAACAAGTAAGGGTTGCTGTGGTTAACACCTCCGGTTGGGCCGACTATGTATTTGCTGATGGCTATAAATTGAAACCATTAAGTGAAGTAGAACAATACTTAAAAGACAATAAACACTTACCTGATGTTCCTTCAACAACGGAAGTCACAAAAAATGGAATTGATGTTGCTACTATGGATGCTACTTTGTTAAAAAAGATTGAGGAACTTACACTTTACACAATTGAGTTGCAAAAACAAAATACTACTCTTGAGAAAAGCAATAGCGCTAATGCAGCTAAAATTGATCAATTGGAAGAGCAAATGAAAGCCCTTGTTTCAGGCAAATAATCAATAGGTTATAAACTTTTAATAACGATATTATGAAAAAATATATCATATTGATTATGGTGCTGTGCTCTAAGTGTTTGTGGGCACAAACCTGGTCTTTTGTTGGTCCAAAGTCAGATGGTGTTAATTTTGTGCCGGAAAGAGCTCAGTGCATAGCAGATAATCCTTTTTATGTTGATAGTATGTATGTGGGTTCAAGAGGTGGCGTATGGGTAACAGGTTCGGCCGGAGCTCCGGTTGGAAGTACTCCTGGATGGACAGAATTGGATCCCAATAACAATATGCTACTTTATAGCGGCGCAAGCAGCATTATTGTTGGACCCAGTACTCATCACGTTTATATTGCGTCAACCGACCTTGATGATCATATATCTGATAGTAAAATTTGGGTTTATGATAATCAAACATCATCCTGGTCATCTCTTAATTCTATTGCCAGTGGAACATTTATAATCCATAATATCCTTTTCTATCCGGGTAATGAAAGTAAAATTTATGCCTGTACCAGTATAGGATTATATTATAGCGCAAATGGAGGAAGTACCTGGACTTCGCTTTATTCCTCTGAAATTTACAATTTGGTATTTATTTTAGATGGAGGTACAGAATATGGTTTTGCAACCGGTGATGGTACTTTTCTTGAAGCTTCTAATGGAGTAACTTTTACCGATAATTTAACTGTTGAAAGCCTTATTTCAAATAGTGGTTCATGGACTACTATGCTTTCGAATATATCTGTTGGTAATTTAACAGGCTCCAATAAAGACTTATACATTCTTTCTGCCAATTCATATATAACTGGTACAACTAGAGTTTCAGAATATGATGTATTTAAAGTAACAGAAAGCGGTGGTGTTATTGGATCCAGCTCACTTTATACCACCTATAATGATGGCTACAATGATCCGGATAGACTTGCTCTTCAATATATTCAAAGTAATGGATTACTTTTTTATGGTGGGTTGGGCTTGAACTGTGTAGACACGAAAAATGGAGGTGCTAATGTCGACGGAAATATTAGTGTTCACTCAGACCAACATTTTATTTTAGATGTACCCACAATTTCAACAGTATTAGTGGCAAACGATGGAAGTTTCTACACATCGAACTATTCTGCTTATACTTATTCTAATTCTTCAACATATCCTTCTTTTACGATTGTTAATACCGGCCTTGATATTTGCCAGATAACTGGATTTTCAGGAGCTGGAACAAGCACTACTAAATACGTTACAGGTGAGCAGGATAGGGAAGGAAAGGTTTATGACTTCAGCCTTTCAAGCCCGATACTGCATCATTTTGGTAATGAAAATAATGGAGGTATAGTGAGTAAATTTACTGACCTTATAATAGGAGATAATAATTCAGAAGATGGAAGCGTGGATAACGCCTATGCGCTTAATACTGGAGGAACCAGCTTTTCAAGCCCTGATCAATCTTACGGTATCCCGTCTCCTTATAATGCTTTTGTACCAGGTACAGTAACGAACGACTTTAAGCTCTTTGGCACCAATACATTCTCCCAGGATCCTTCAAGACCCAATAAGATTTATTTTGGAGAATCATCTTTAGATTTGTGGGACGTCAACAGTAATAAATTTCTTGTTAAACTTCGCCCATTTTCATTTTTTAGCGATTTAAGTTGGTATAGTGTTATTAATGGAATTGCAATTAATCCTTATTATTACAATTCAATGTATTGCACTGTAACTAATCGATATGCTCCTCCGAATAATTATGTCGCTCAGGTATTGAAATTTACGGGTACGAATATTGATGACTGCTGGATGGGGCATAATGAAGGCAGCTGGTCAGAAATAAAACCGGACCTAAGCACAATTTCATTTTCACCACCATTTACTTCGCTGGGAACCGATGGGATTTATCAATACTATTTTCCATCTATAGTTGTAAGTACATGGGATCCGAACAAAATATGGGTGGCTTGTTCACCAGTGCCGAATAATCCGCAAATTAAGGTTTTACAATACTTTAACGGATCATGGACTGATTATAGTACAGGAATTCCAACAGGTGAAAATGTTACATGTATGGTAATGGAAATTGGCAGTAACGATGGTATCTATCTGGGTACTAATAGAGCAGTGTACTACCGCAATCCAACTATGTCTTCATGGCAATTGTATAATAATGCTACGTTGCCTTTGCCTGAAGTTACAATGCACGGGCTTGAAATAAACTATAATGAAAATGCATTACGTGCTGGAACATTCGGTCGTGGTATATGGAAGTCTGGCTTTTATTGCCCTTCCAGTACAACACTTACTTTGTCTGGTACAGCTGGCACTACTGACTTTGATGAAGCTGTCAACACAATAACATCTTCAGCTACTATCCCTATTGCTGGGACATTAGCCGATGGATGGGCAACTCAAGATGTTTATAGGGCTGGGCAGTCAATTTCATTGCAATCTGGATTTTACGCAACACCTGGAAGTGACTTTATTGCGTACATACATCCATGCGCAATTAACACTGGTACTAATCCAGTTAATAGTGTACTAGAGCGTGCTATAAGTAGCTCTGTTGGCGATCCCTCTAAAGAGGCAAGTAATCTGAAGTATGAAATAAATGTGTACCCAAACCCTAATAACGGAAGCTTTACTTTAAACTTACCGGCAGATGATGAAAGCACTGAAAAAATAACAAGCAATATATATGTATATAACTTGCTTGGTGCCTTAATCTATACTAAAACTGAGTTATCAGGCCAAACTGAAATTGATTTGAGCAATCAACCTAAAGGCACTTATTTTGTAAAAGCCATTAATAATAAAACTGGCGAAACTGATGTAAAAAAGGTAATGGTACAGTAAGAATGTAACATTGTACAAAAAAAGAGCACCTTATCGGTGCTCTTTTTTTATTATAATAGATTAACACATTCAATACGCTATTCTATATAATTAATAATCTTATGGATGTGCCCGGTGAGAGACTCGAACTCTCAAGGATGTAACTCCAACGGCTTCTGAGACCGCAACGTTTGCCAATTTCGCCAACCGGGCCTATAACAGTGAAAAGCTAAAAGTGTAAAGTTTAAAGTAATTGCAATTTTACTTTTCACTTTTAACTTTAACCTTTTAACTCACTCAGTGCCCGAAGCGAGACTCGAACTCGCACACCATTACTGGCGTCACCCCCTCAAAGTGATGCGTCTACCAATTTCGCCATCCGGGCATTTAAAAGAACATGCTTAAAAAAAGCAGGGTGCAAATATAAAAACAGAATCTATACCAGCTACTAAAATTATCGACCAGGCCTTTTTCACGAAAAACCGCGTCTGCTCTTAACATCTTCGTAGGCTTGCTGTATCTTTTTAAACTTCTCCTCAGCAGCTTTACGTATGTCTTCCCCCAAATGGGTTACTTTATCAGGATGACTCTCCAGGGCCATGCGCCTGTATGCCTTCTTAACCTCTTCATCAGTAGCATCAGGGTTAATACCCAATATTTCGTACGATACATTGCTGTTTATACCTGTTCCTTTATCGAACATGGCGGCAATCGACCTTAAGTCGACTGGAGAAATACCCAATAACAAAGCTATACGGCCCAGCACATCCCGTTCTTCATCTGTTAGTTTATTATCGGCCATTGCAATGCCGAACAGGTAATGCAATAACTGTAGCCTGCCCTCGTAAGCCATGTTCTGCCTCAGTGGCATGCAAATCCTCTCATACGGCACTCGTTGCTTTAGCATATCGCGCAGTTCAAGCAGGTATTCTTTGGTTTTTTCAACCCCAAACTGCCTGATAAAAAATGCTTTTACATAGTCAAGCTCCGGCCGGGTTGTAATGCCATCGCTTTGCATAACTGCGGCTGAAAGGGCCAAAAGGCCAGTATGAAAATCTCCGGTAGGGTTATGCCATCTATTACCATTGGTATTTACCTGGCTCTTTCCTGTAGATACATTTACTGAAATGCCATCTAATAAAGAACCTATGAGAAAGCCCGCAATGGCACCATCGAAATGGCCAAATAAATACCCTAAAATTGCGCCTATTATTTTACCCGAATTCTTTATCATACAGAAATGAGCTGCAAAAATAAGCTTGTTTTGCCTACCATATAGCTTTACCCCGGCATTTAAACATTATGTAAATTATTATCTTTATCGTCTAAAATGCTTATTTATGGAAACTTTTGTACTGTTACTTGAAATATTATTACCTGCAATAGTAGTGGGTGCAACCTCCTACCTTATTATTAAAAGCTACCTTAGTTACGAAGAAAGCAGGCAAGCCCTTGAAATTGAAAAAGCAAAGCAAGATGTAATATTCCCTGCACGTATGCAGGCATATGAGCGTGTAGTTCTTTACCTTGAGCGTACCACACCCGATAGCCTTATACGCCGTGTACTTAAAACCAATATAACTGCTCGTCATTTTCAGAGCGACCTTACTTCAATAGTTCGCAGCGAGTTTGAACACAACTTATCACAACAGGTATATATATCTGCCAATGCATGGGCCATGGTAAAAACAGCAACCGAAGAAACCCTGCGCCTCATTAACATATCGGCATCTAAACTAAATGCAACCGCCACAGCCACCGACCTGGCTGAAACTATGCTTCAAATAACTGCACAGGTAGGTAAATTCCCTACACAGATTGCTATTGAGAACGTTAAAAAAGAATTCTCGCAATACTTTTTAAAAAGCATTAACTAAAGCTTAACACGCTGTTCCCTTTATGTATGGAAGTGTTACCCTTTACCCATACTGATTTAGATGCACTGCAAGAATTGCAGCCTGCAGGTTGGGATAACATTACTCCTGCCTTTAATTTTTATTTAGGCTCAAATTTCTGCTTCCCGGTAAAAATCGTTGTTAACGGAAAAGTTATTGGCACTGGTGTTTCTATCATACATGATGATGTGGCGTGGTTGGCGCACATAATAGTCCATGCAGATTATAGGAACAAAGGCATAGGAAAGCATATTACCCAATACTTAATTGACCGCATACCTGTTAAATGCAAAACCATCTACCTTATTGCAACCGACTTGGGAGAACCTGTTTACAAAAAACTCGGTTTTGTTACTGAAACCGATTATGCTTTTTATAAAGATGGAAGCTTCGGCACTGACATTACACTATCCAGCAACATATTGCCTTTTAAAGAAGAATATTTAAACCAGCTACTTGCAATAGATAAAGAAGCTTCCGGCGAAAACAGGGAAATGCACCTTAAAGAATATTTACAAGGCTCTTTTGTACTTATCGAAAACAATAAAGTAAAAGCCTACTACCTACCTGAATTTGGTAATGGGCTAATTATCGGGATAGATACTGTAGCAGGAATTGAGTTGATGAAACTGCGAAGCAAGAAATATTATTATTTTATTTTACCTGCTGATAATAAAGCTGCAACAGATTGCCTTATTAAACATAACTACGTTCACTTTAGAACTGCCAAACGAATGATACTGGGCACTAACAGACCATGGCAACCAATGAATATGTACAATAGGATAAGTGGACAAATAGGCTAAAGAAGTAACACCTAATGCTTTGGATGAATCTCCACGGAAGCTGTAATAGGTTGAGGGTTAAAGTAACCACCCTTTTCTACTACAACATGCCAAAGGCCATCGTTCGGAATTTCAAAATCGTGGCTCTTTTCTTCAATCATACCACCGCGGTAACTAAAAGTCTTATGTTCTTTATATTGCTTGTACTGATAATCGCCTATAAGCAAAACCCTTGTAGGCTGGCTTATACTTACCACTACATGAGTACCCTTTTTGGCTTTAAAAACGCGATGTAAATATTTCATAGCTACCGGCTAATTGTATTAGTTAAGGTAAATTACCACAACAAAGAAAAGAAAATTTTTCAAATCTGAACCCCACCTTTCACTTTATTCTGCTTAGGGCAGCTTTTTTTTTCTAAATGCTGTTGCTGGTATTGCACCGAATCTTTAGGGCAGCATTGGGGTGTAGGGGCAGGTTGGCAGAAAAAACCATTACAGGGTGGGGTTCCGTACATCTGCATCATCTCATTCATCTGCTTTTGCAGCATTTGTTGCATTTTATCAAAGTCCATTACACCAAACTGCTGAATGAAGGGATAATTAGAAATATCGGGGGTATTGAGTGGAATTGAAAAAAACATGGAATTCATATTCATGCCATATTTCTTCATAATTGAATCAACATAGGCATTATTATGGCAGCACTTACCCGAATAAATATAGGTATAGGTAGAATCGTAACTAATTACATTACCGTTGGCATCGGTTTGCTTATGCACACTAATATGCAAATTAGGATCCTTACCACTGTTCGGCAAATTCTGATCTTGACCGAAAAGGGAATAAGAGCAACCCGAGCAAAATGCAAGAATAGAAAATATGACTAAACGCGCCTGAGCCTTCATATACATTAAATTGCTACATACAAATATACTATGCCTTAAGGCTTACAAGCTTTATTATACCGTTAAAAAGTGTTAAACAGCCAATACAATCAATTAAGATACGGGCTTTTCCAGCAGAAATTGCTGAATTTTTTATAGAAAGTAAAGCCTCCAAACACTACAATAAACAAGGTCGATACGGTAAAACCCGCCAGGTAAAGCATTTGGTAATATTGTACCTGTTCTGGCTTACTGAAAATTAAGGCAGGCAGTATAAACATAAGAGGCAACACAATGATTAACAGCGTGATAAGTAGAGTTAAAATACTCCTGAAAGGGAATGAGATCAGCTTTTTATACCATTTAAGATCAGCACTTAGTTTATGCACCAGGTAAAAATTAGTTTCATCGAGCTGGGCAAATAAAAACGGTGCGCTTTTCAAATTTTCCTGCCTGAAAAATTGTGTAGAAGCAAGCATTTTTACTTTAGTAATTTCTTTACCTAATTCTTTTTCAAGGCTTTTAACTGTGCTTATCTCATCTGTAGTTAAATCCTCCACCTTGAAAAACTTACTATCTAAAAACCTTAATCTGTATTGTATGCAAATGCTTTTTATATCGTCAAGCGAAAACACTTTGTTCTTATCCAGCAATTGATTCTCAAAATTCCATTTACCTGGTTTTGCAGCAGTACGGATTCGCCTTAGGATAAATTCGTCCACAGTAGTTCCTTTTTTCTTAGCATCATCTACCTGTTGCATAAGCGAATGCTGAACCCCTGCATGCTTTTGCCTGATCTTAACCAGTTCGTCCTGTATATTGACCGATGAGAACATAATGCAATATTTATGCTTACAAAGATATGCCTTTTGAGGTTGAGATTTAGGTTAAGGCTAAGATTGAGGTTGAGAATGACTATCGTACCTACTTAGCCTGAATCTCAGCCTTAGCCTCAACCTAAATTAATACATTTGTATTATAATCTGTTTTATGTACACAAGCGAAAATATAATACGAGTGCGCTATGCCGAGACCGACCGCATGGGTTATGTGTATTATGGCAACTATGCTGCCTATTATGAATCAGGCAGGGTTGAGGCATTACGTGCTTTAGGACTCAGTTATAGAGAAATGGAAGACAGGGGAATTATGCTCCCTGTATTATCGTACACTATAAAATATTTTAAACCTGCTTTTTTTGATGAAGTGCTTACTATTAAGACGACATTGAAAGAATTACCTTCAGGCACAAGGCTTTCGTTTTATTATGAAATGTGGAACGAAAAAGGAATACAGATCAACCAGGGAGAAACCACACACGTATTTGTAAAGATCGATGGAGGCAGGCCAATCACTATACCACAGGAGGTTATTGATAAGTTGGCTCCGTTCTTCAAAAAATAATTGCAATTTCCTACGCCAGCTGTTCAGCAGGTATATATTCCTGTAACAGATCTTTAATATTAGGGTACATGTTCTCCATGTAATTTTTTATTTGGGAAGGTTTTGCCCAAACCGCTTTCTCAATACCCTCATTCTCTTGCGGAACAGGTATTTTAGTAGAGGTAGTTGTCATAGAAAACCAATTGCTATGCTTTAGCATATACCAGCCTTCTTCTTCATATATATGGTAGCTTGTATTTAAAGTGTTCACAATACTCAACTCCCCTATTCCACACTCCTCCTCCACTTCTCGCATCGCTGCCATTTCGAGGGTCTCTTTCTTTTCAAGCTTGCCTTTAGGCAAGTCCCACTTACCTTTACGAAATATCAACAAATATTCTCCATTGCTATTCTGAACAAGCCCCCCGGCGGCTTTTACCCTTACAAACATCGACTTAAACTTGTTCCATATCCCCTTGGCATGGCCCTGCATCCAAAGGCTCTTGTAGGTCTCGTCATTCTTAAACTTTTCCCACTCTTCCCTTACATTAAAGGCCCCGGTAAGCTTCTTACTTATCTTTTTCTCAAGAAGGGGTTGAATATCAGAGCCAATACATATTAACCTGTTATTATAATAAACTTTATACATTTGCATCATGATACAGAATAAGGATTCAGCGCGCAAAATTGCGGATTTTTTACTCCAAATCAAAGCAATAAAACTACAACCCGATAAACCTTTCGTTTGGTCATCGGGCATTAAGTCGCCTATATACTGCGATAACCGCAAAACACTCTCGTACCCTAAAATACGCACCTATTTAAGGCAGCAATTTACCAGTGCCATTCAGGAGCAATATGGTAAGCCTGATGTAATAGCAGGCATTGCAACCGGTGGCATAGCACATGGTGCATTGGTAGCACAAGATATGGGATTACCATTTGTTTACGTACGCAGTGAAGCAAAATCGCATGGTACCGAAAAGCTTATTGAAGGTGAAATAGAAGCAGGCCAATCGGTTGTGCTTATCGAAGACTTAATATCGACAGGTGGAAGCAGCCTTAAAGCTGCAGAAGCTCTAAAAAAGGAAAAATGCCTTGTAAAAGGTATTGTATCTATATTCAATTACAACCTTGGCATTGCTGAGGAAAACTTCAAAAAGGCCAAAGTAAATGTCACCTCATTGTGTGACTATAACACTTTAATAGAAAGGGCTTTAGAAAGTAATTACATTACCGAAAAAGATCTTAAGCCTTTGCAAGAATGGGTGAAGAATCCTGAAGGCTGGAAGAAATAGGTTATTTGGCAGCAGCTATTACTTTTTTATATAATGCCACATAAATAGGCAGTATGTTCTTTATATCATACTTTTCTGCCTGTTTGTGCGCATTCTCTTTAAACTGCTCCAGTACTTTTTCATCGCCAAGTATATGTATGGCATTCTTAGCCATATCTTCCACATCGCCTACATTACTCAGCATACCAGAGAAGCCCTGCTTATTTATCTCAGGCAAACCACCAGTATTAGTTGAAATAACCGGTACGCGGGCCGCCATAGCCTCAAGTGCAGCCAAGCCAAAACTTTCTGTTTCCGATGGAAGTATAAACAGATCGGCAACTGCTAGTATACCATTAGGGTCAACCAGCTTTCCGAGTGAAAGAATTTCAGCACAGGTATCTAACTCACGGCAAAGCCTGTCTATATTACTACGTTCAGGACCATCACCAACCAGTATAAGGCGCGATGGAATTTTCTTCCGTACAATATCAAACATGCGCAACACATCCTCCACCCTCTTTACTTTACGGAAGTTTGATACATGGACAAGTATTTTTTGTTTTTCTGATGCGTACAGGTGCCTGTCCTTTTTTGCTTGTTCAAAATCATATTGGTCGAGCTGTATAAAATTAGGAATGACATGTATCTCCTTCTTCGCAACACTCCTGAAATAAAAATAAGTATCCTGCTTAAGACTTTCTGATACTGCAGTTACAGCATCTGATTCATTTATAGCAAACGAAATGGCTGTTTCAAATGATGCATCTTTACCTACCAGCGTAATATCAGTTCCGTGCAGTGTAGTAATAAATGGCAGAGAAATACCTTCGGCCGCTAACATTTGCTTTGCCATATAGGCTGCCGAAGCATGCGGAATAGCATAATGCACATGTAACAGATCGAGTTTGCTATACTTGGCAACTTCTACAATTTTATTGGCAAGGGCCAATTCGTAGGGCGGGTAATCAAATAAAGGGTAATCAGAAACGGTTACCTCGTGGTAAAATATATTACCGGAAAACACACTAAGCCTTACCGGTTGGCTATAGGTAATAAAATGCACATTGTGCCCTTCCAAAGCAAGCGCTTTACCTAATTCTGTTGCTACTACACCACTACCGCCAAATGTAGGGTAGCAAACAATTCCGATATTCATTTTTAACAGTCGTTAGTCAATAGTCGTTATTCCTATGCTATTAGACGTTAATTAACTGTAATTACTTTTAATTGTCAATTAACGCTTATTTATCGCATCATAAACAGCCTGTGCAATTTTAGTCCGGATGCTAAGCTTTGCAAGCTTATTATCATCGGAACCCGATGCTACTCTGTTTGATAAAAATACATAAACTAAATGATATTTAGGGTCAACCCAAGTGTAAGTACCTGTAAACCCATAGTGCCCATAACTTTCCGCCGAAGCAGAAGCGCAGGCCGGGCTCTCTTTGGTTGTATCTGTCTCAGGTTTATCAAAGCCCAGACCACGACGGTTACCTTTATCACAATAAACACATGATGTAAATAGCTTGACCGTTGCACTATCCAAATATCTTACACCACCATATTTACCATAATTCAAATACATCTGCATAAGTACTGCCAAGTCATTGGCATCAGAAAACAAACCGGCATTACCGGCAACGCCACCTAACATGGCAGCAGATTGGTCATGCACATACCCTCTAAGCAATTGCTTACGGAAAACACTATCATATTCCGTTGGGATAATGCGTGACTTAGGCAAATGATACAGCGGATGGTACCACATAGTTTGTAATCCTAATGGTTTGTAGAAGTTATTATTAACGTATGTATCGAAAGGCATTCCACTAATATTGCTCATAATATTGGCAAGCAGAATAAAACCAATATCGCTGTATTTGTATACTGGCTTCTTATCTACCGAAGATTTAAGTATCTCGGCAATCATACTATCCTTATAATCTTTACGAATGAACATGTGTGCCGCAACAGGGTAAGGATATTGTGCTGAGGAATCGGAGCTATATACTCCACTCCTCAAGCTCTTACCCGACATGGTTTCTTTCCAGAAGAAGATAGATGCTTGTAACCCTGCTTGATGGGTAAGTATATCTTCTATTACCATTTTCTTTTTATTGCTTTTGGCAGCAGCAGGCATAAGCACAGGCAAGGTGGAGCCCAACAGCATTTTATTTTGGTAATATATTTTCATAAAGGCAGGCGTAGTGGCTGCAATCTTCGTAATAGAAGCCAGGTCATATACATCAGTCTTCTTTACATGATTGGTGTCTTTATAATTCTGGTAACCAAATGTTTTTTGATAAATAACCTTGCCATCTTTCGCGACAAGTACCACACAGCCCGGATATGCATGTTGTTGCATACCGTAATTAGCTAGCGAATCTATAGCACCAAGTTTAGCTGAATTTATTCCAGCATCTTCCGGAACAGTGTATTCGAATCGGGTTGCTTTGGTGATCATACCATAACCACGCTGGTAAAAAACAGATGCAGTTACTGGTAATTTACCACTCGCACCAATTCCGCCAAATATCATTTGGGCAGCATAATCTTGGGTATATGGCGTATCCTGATACGACATGATCAATGCCCTCGCTTTCCTTACCGAAGGCAAATAGTTAAGTATATAAGGGTCAGAGAAAAAATTGAGAACAGTCGGATAATTCTTAACTACTGTATCAAGCATTTTTATAGCAGCATGGCTAATACCAAAAGTATCTTGTGGATGCAATTTGGTATGATTCACACCTACTATAACAAGGTTGAAGGCTTTTAATTTTTGATAAATAACACCTATTGTACTATCAGTAATATTAAAGGGCACATCAAAATGAGTAACTTGCGCATAATCATTCATCCGGGTTTGAAATGCATTAACTGCTGTATCACCAATATCAAGTGATGCAATGCGGAGTGTATCTAATCTTTTTAATGGCAATAACTGGCCATTGTTTGCCAGCAAGGTAATTGTCTTCTTTGCGAATTCCCTGTTAATTAAATCGGCTTGTTTGGTATTCAGGTCTTTCACCAAATTGGTAAGCACAATAGGTTTATAATGATTGAGCCCTGCCCATGCTTTTGCCATTAATATTTTACGGCAACGACTATCAATCTCCTCTTGTGTTATTTCTTTTTTCTTGACTGCTTTTTTTATTTCCTCTATTGCCTTAGGTACATCTTGCGAAAAGAGTAACACATCATTACCCGCCAATAATGCCTTTACATCTACAAGTCCTGGCGCATAATACTTGGCTACACCTTGCATATTTAATGCATCAGTATAAATAAGTCCGGAAAAGCCCAATTGATGCTTTAGTAAACTATCTACTATTTTTGGTGAAAGCGTCGATGCCCTGTTCTTGGTTGAATCGAGCGAAGGAATATATAAATGCGCAACCATTACGCTGCTAAGCCCTTTGTTGAATAACTTTATAAAAGGATAAAGCTCTAGGGTATCTAATCTGCTAACGGGAAAATCTACAATAGGCAGAGATAAATGCGAATCGGTTTTGGTATCGCCATGGCCGGGGAAGTGTTTGCCACATGCTAACACATGGTTATCCTGAAGGCCCAGCATATAGGCCATACCCATATCTGTAACACGCAATTTATCTTCCCCGAAAGAACGCATACCAATTACAGGGTTCTCGGGATTATCGTTTATATCTATTACCGGGGCAAAATCTTCATGCACACCTAACCTCTTACATTCTCGGGCCAATTCAGCTGCCATTTGGTAAACCAGCGAATCGTTGTGCATGGCACCCATTGTCATTTGAAAAGGAAAACGGGGAACACTATCTAATCGCATAGCCAACCCCCATTCGGCATCCATACCAATCAACAGTGGAACCTTAGACATAGCTTGGTAGCTATTGGTAAGTTCCGCCTGTGCAACGGGACCACCTTTAAAAAATATAAGTCCGCCAATTTCCTGATCTTGTATAAGCTTAGTTACTTCGTCCCTATTTTTAGGATGGTTAGTATCTGAATAGGCTGCTACCATAAATAACTGGCCAATGCGCTCATCAACAGTAAGTTTTTTCATTACTGAATCAGCCCAAGTCTCATTTTGCTTTTGGTAAAATGGTGCATTATTCTGTGCTGAAGCAGACTGAATAAAAAAAACAAAAACTGCCCACCTAAATCCTCCCATTAGGGAGGACCTACAGAATTGCTTATTAACCCCAATCAATTTACATATTTTCATAGAACACGAAAATACCGATGAAGACAACTGCATACTATATGCAGAAACCTATTTTATCAACAAAGAAAGGTTAGGCTATTTCTCAATTACCACACTCACCTCATCCACGTTTCCGTTCATAGGTGGTTTTTTCTTAATCACCTCAACTGAAAGATGTTGAACGCCGGTAAAAGTGTCTTTTAAGTGTTTGGCTATACGTTCTGCAACGTGCTCAATAAGGTGTGAGCGTATCTTCATTTCTCGTTTTACAATATCGTAAACCATTACATAATCGGCTGCATCACTCAGCTTATCGCTTTTAGCAGCAACCGAAAAATCGCCTTTCAATATTACGTTAACAACATAGTCTCCGCCAATCTTAGCTTCTTCTTCAAGGCAACCGTGGTGTGCCCTTAAGTGTATTCCTCTTATGTTTATGGTTTGCATTACTTTATGATTTCACAGTCATTATTCACCACAGATTACACAGATAATCACAGATTATAAAACAAATCGTTGAATACCTTCTTTCAAATCCGTTGTATTAAAGTTAATTAATAAACCAAGTTTAGCTCCTGACAACTTCATATATGTCAGAATTTGTGCTTTGTGTACTGGAGCAATTGCTTCAACAGCCTTTATTTCAACAATAACCTTCTTTTCAACCAGTAAGTCAATTCGATACCCTGCTTCTAATTTAATATCGTTGTACACTAATGGCAATTCTTTTTGCCTTTCAGCATTCACTCCTGCATTAGTCAACTCATAATTAAGACAAACTTCATAAGTAGACTCTAACAAACCAGGGCCAAGTTGCTTATGCACTTTAAAAGCACAACCAATTATCTTATAAGATATATCGTTTAAGTCCTTAAGATCTGTGCTCATCTGTGTAATCTGTGGTGAAAGGTGTTTATTTCAAAGTCGTCAATGCTTTTTCTAATCTCTTCACAACCTCATCCTTACCTAATACGCTTATTGTATCAAATAAAATTGGCCCTACAGTGAGTCCAGTAACTATTACCCTGAACAACTGCATTACTGAACCCGGTGCAACACCACTTTCTTCGGCGGTCTTTTTAAACACAGCTTCTACATTATGTGCGGAAAAATCAGTTGTGTTGGCAAATACATCTTTAACCTTCGCAAAAAATTCAGGCGCTCCGTCTTTCCATTTCTTTACTATAACACTCTCATCATATTTTTCAGGCGCGAAGAAGAAAAAACTGCCCAGATCCCAAAACTCACTTACAAAGTGTGCTTTCTCTTTTATCAGGGCACACACGCGCTCAACATAATTCTCAGTTGTGAGCGATACATGTACGCCTTTCTCTTTTACTGTTGGAAGAAACAAAGCAGCTAATTCAGTATCCGTCTTTTTGCGCAGGTATTGTTGGTTATACCATTTGGCTTTATCCGGGTCGAACTTAGCTCCGTGCTTGCTAACCCTGTCTAACGAAAACGCAGTGATCAATTCTTCCATAGAGAAAAGCTCTTGCGTAGTTCCGGGGTTCCAGCCCAAAAATGCCAGCAAGTTTACTACAGCATCCTGAAAATATCCACGTTCCCTGTAACCCGATGATTGCTCACCTGTAGCAGGGTCTTTCCAATCGAGCGGAAACACCGGAAAACCCAGTCTGTCGCCATCGCGCTTACTTAATTTACCATTGCCATCGGGACGCAACAATAAAGGTAAGTGAGCAAATTCAGGCATAACTGCTTCCCAACCCATAGCACGGTATAATAACACATGCAACGGAGCCGATGGCAGCCATTCTTCGCCGCGTATTACGTGGGTAATTTTCATCAGGTAATCATCTACCACATTGGCCAAGTGGTAGGTCGGCATACCGTCCGATTTAAACAAAACTTTATCATCGAGCGATTGGGTATGTACCACTACCCATCCTCTTATCACATCATGAAAACGTATCTCTTCGTTACGGGGTATTTTCATGCGTATTACATAATGTGCTCCTGACTCCATTAACTTTTTCACCTCATCTTCCGATAGGGTAAGTGAGTTCTTCATGGTGCTGCGCGTAACAGCATTGTATTGCGGGGCAGCAACCTTAGCAGCTTCGAGGCGTTTACGCATAGCATCTAACTCTTCAGTTGTATCAAAGGCATAATAGGCATGTCCCAATTCAACCAGTTTCTCGGCATACTGGCGGTACATGGCTTTACGCTCCGACTGGCGGTAAGGTGCATGTGGACCACCTACGCTAACGCCTTCTTCTATTTGAATGCCGCACCACCTGAGAGCCTCAATAATATATTCTTCAGCACCCGGTACATAGCGATTTTGATCGGTATCTTCTATCCGCAATATAAAAGTGCCATTGTGTTTCTTGGCAAATAAGTAATTATATAAAGCAGTTCTTACACCGCCAATATGCAAAGGGCCTGTTGGGCTGGGTGCGAATCTTACTCTTACCGGTCTGTCTGACATAGTTCTTGTTTTTGAAGGTGTAAATATATTAATTAGTGGTCAGTGTCCAGTGGTCAGTTTTCAGCAAATAACTATCAACCCGCTCAATTTAAAATTCAAAATTTAGAATTTAGAATTCATTTTTAACGTAGGTTTGCAACTTATGAGTACACTCAGGCAAAATAAAGTTTCCCGCCTTGTGCAAAAGGAAATGGGCGATATGTTCCAAAAAGAAGCTAAGCACTTGTTTGTTGGCGGACTGGCTACCGTTACAGGTGTTGAAATAAGCCCCGACCTGTCTATAGCGAAGGTATTTATAAGCTTCCTTAACCTGAAGCCTAAAGAAACCCTTGAAATGCTTATGGATAAAAGGGCTGAAATACGTAATTACCTGTCGTCAAGGGTAAAGCAGCAGTTGCGCATTGTGCCTGACCTGCGCTTTTACATTGATGATTCCTATGAGGCTATTATGCACATTGACCAGCTTTTGAAAAAATAGGTTTTCAAAGCTAATTCACATTCATTTATTACCGTTTCCATAAGTTAATGCATATTTGCATACTTTTTACGATCTATACCAATGGAATACGACCCGATTAAAAATAAACTAGGTGTATTTTTCAACATGTCACCTGGCCTGCGTAAGCTCTTTTACCGCCTGCTCGACCTGCTGTTATTGCGCACCTGGCATATACATAAAGAACTCCGTGTGTGGGAGAAAACCGCTCCTGCTAAAGCCGATATATTAGATGCCGGTTCGGGCTTTGGGCAATACTCATGGTATATGGCACGCAAGCACAGCAACTGGAATATTTTTGGTGTAGATGTAAAAGACGACCAGATTGCAGATTGCAACAACTTTTTTAGCAAATGCGGTGTAACCAATGTAAAATTTGAAGTAGCCGATCTTACTAAATTCAGCAAGCCTGAGAGCTACGACTTTGCCCTGTCGGTAGATGTTATGGAACATATTTTAGAAGATGTTGAAGTATTTAAAAATATTCATGCTTCACTCCGTAAAAACGGAATGCTGCTCATCTCTACTCCATCGGACCAGGGTGGTTCTGATGCCGACGATTCAACCGACGGTTCATTTATTGGCGAGCACGTACGTAATGGCTACAACATTAACGAAATACAGGATAAACTGAGAACAGCAGGCTTTTCTAAAATAGAGGCACGTTACTCCTACGGTGTACCCGGTCATATTTCATGGGTTCTCTCTATGAAATACCCTATGAAGATGCTATCGGCAAGCAAAGCGCTTATCGTTCTGCTTCCTTTCTATTATCTTATAACATTCCCCTTCTCCCTCATCCTTAACCAGATGGATACCAACGGTACTCATGCCAAAGGCACTGGGTTGATTGTTAAGGCCTGGAAATAGGAGGCAGAGCCCATAGGAAATTTCTAAAGGAAATGCGAAAAACACTACTCATACCTTTCTTTATTCTTGCCCTATGCAATCTTGCATTTACCCAAGAACATAAGTATTGGGTTGGAGACACCGTAAATGTTCGACACTGGCCAAATCAGATGCCCGAGGCATATATGGATAGTACCGACTATTACTTAAAACACCGTGATACGGCTAAAGGTAGTTGGGTCGTATTATATTGGGACAAGGAAATGAAGCATAAATACAGAGAATATAAAACTGCTGATAGTGGCAGCTATACCGAATGGTATAAAGAGGGTCAGCTTGGAGAAAAATATGCTTACCCAGTTGAACCCGATGGCATTGATGAAGACACTGTTTGGTACCCGGATGGGGTTATAAAAAAATTAGCCGTTAATAAAGACAATACACGTCAGCTAATAATGTATTATCATAGTAAAAAGGTTAGGCAAATTGATGTATCCCTACTGAATAAAAAAGAAGTGTACCCATTTAACTATGACTGGGTTTATACTGAAGCTTGGTGCGAAAATGGTCAGCTTATTGGTAGGGATTCAATGAAATCTGTACGACCTTTTTTACTTACGAGTTATTACTGCAATGGTAATAAAAGGCTTGAGGGTATTATACATTATGGGCATTGTTATGGCATATTAAAAATGTGGTATGAGAATGGGCAACTGAAATCGTTGGAACAATATGAAGATACTATCACTAGTAATGGTCATTTAAACAGGGCTGGAATAAAAACAGGTAAATGGAGCTATTTTGATGAGAAAGGCAAATTAATCAAGGAAGAAGTATATAAGGACGACGTTCTTATAGAAAAAAAGAAATATTAGCGCTTATTGCAGTCCGCCCTGCGAGGTGAAGCCGACGTGAATCTTTATCGTATTTTTGTTCTTAATGAACTTACCTTTATTTATAGCCCGCCGGTACCTGGTATCTAAAAAGTCGCATAACGCCATTAATATTATTTCGGGTGTGGCTTTGGGTGGCATTGCTATTGGCACCATGGCGCTTATTATTGTGTTATCGGCTTTTAACGGCATATCTAACCTTGTACGTTCGCTTTATAATTCCTTCGGGGCCGACCTGCAAATTACTGTAGCAAAGGGCAAGACCTTTATTCCGAATGGGCCAAAATTTGAAAGCATAAAACATTACGAGGGAGTGAATTATTTTACGCAAGTACTACAGGACAGGGCCTTGCTCAAATTCAACGACCAGCAAACACTGGCCATGATAAAAGGCGTAAGCAAAGAGTTCAGCCCAATGACCAATTTCGATACCCTAATGCGCCAAGGCAGTTTTGCACTGCAAAAAGGTCAGCTCGATTATGGCGTATTCGGGCGTGGTGTTGGCTATATGCTTAACATTGCTCAAACCAATGCCGATTACTATTCTATATCGTGCTATGCACCTAAGCGTGGTATACAGCAAGGCTTTGTTAATCCTGAAGATGCCATTACTGAAATGCATATATACCCAGCAGGCATGTTTTCTATTAACGACGACTTTGATTATCAATATGTAATTACATCTATTGGTTTTACAAGGCGATTATTCGATTACAAGGATAGTTCTGTAAGTAGCATAGAGCTGGGCATTGCAAAGAATGCAGATATAGAAAAAGTAAAACAAAAAATAAGAGGAACACTGGGTAACGATTATAAAGTAAAGGACCGCTACGAACAAAATGAAATGCTGTTTCGCACCCTTAAAACAGAGAAACTACTCACATTTATTATACTAGCTATGGTATTGGTAATAGCCACATTCAATATAGTTGGCTCCTTATCCATGCTTATTTTAGATAAAGAAAAAGATATAGACATACTCTGGAAAATGGGAGTAGACAACAACTCCATTCAAAAGATATTTTTGTACGAAGGATTACTCATTACTTTTATTGGTGCCAGTATCGGGCTTGTTATTGGTACTGCTATTTGCCTTGTTCAAATTCATTTCAAATTAATTCATTTCAGTTCAGGCTTTGTGGTTGATGCCTACCCTGTAAGTCTGCAATTTATGGATTACCTCTACGTATTTGGAGCCGTACTCATTATAGGCTTCTTCTCTTCCTGGTACCCTGTAAGGGTATTTGCAAAAAAAGGGTTGAATAAAACAGCTTAGTTTTTAGCCACTAATTACACGAATCAACAAACACGTCTGTGAAAATCTGTTGAATCTGTGTCATCCGTGTTCCATTGTCAAGGTTTTTCACATATAAAAGTGAATAAAATAAAGCCTTTAACGTTTTATATAGCTAATGCTTACCTTATTTTTGGTAGATTATATAATTTATGGCCAAGCGCTATTCAAATAAGCTCAAAGACGACGCTACTCCCGAAAAGGAGAAAGAGGAAAAAGTAGTTGAGAAAGAAAAGGAAGAAAAAAGTACACCTTCGGGCCCACGTATGCAACGCATTAAGGATTGGCTGGAGAGATACAAAATAGCGGCTTTATCGGGTTTGTTCTTAATTCTTTTTGCTATTTGTCTTGTTTTAGCATTCACATCCTTCCTGTTTACATGGCAGGTAGATTACGATAAAGTAAGCGGCCCAGTGCACGATCTGCTCTCCACAAGTGTTAAGACTGCCAACTGGCTCGGCAACTTCGGAGCACTGCTTTCGAACGTATTTATGAACCGTTGGTTTGGTATTGCTGCATACGGCATTGCCCTACTCTCTTTTATTACCGGGGTAAAACTATTACTGAACGTCACTTTACTACCCATGGCAAAGACCATTCGCATTACGCTGTTTGTAATGTTGTGGACCTGTGTAATGATGGGATATATATTCAACAAGAACTACCTGTTCATGGGTGGTGGCATTGGCTACTACTCTGCATCGTGGCTCGATGGAATGATTGGAAGGATTGGAACTCTGCTCTCACTCTCTTTTGTAGGAATAGCCTTTTTACTTATCAATAACCTGGTAAAAATTCCTTCGTTTACAAAACCCGATGCACCTGAAATTGAAGAAGAAGTAGCAGAGCCGGCTGAAAGTGAAAGGCACGAAATTGAAGAACCTATATTGAAAGTAGAGAAGCCTAAGAACATTGTTAAAGATGTGCCTCCACCCACAGCTATAGAGTTTAATGTAGAACCTGTTACGCCCGTAGTTGAAGAAAAGAAAACGCCGGTGGTAAAACCTTCTGATAGTGTTGAATTCTCGATTGAAAAAGCGCCTGAAGTAAAAGAAGAAATAAAGATTGTAGAAGAAAAGATAGAACTACCCGCTTCTGCATATGACCCTACCCTTGATCTCTCATCATACAAATTCCCTCCACTTAGTTTATTGCAGGATTATGGCAAAGAAAGCGTACAAATTGACCAGGATGAACTGACAGCCAATAAGGACAGGATTGTTGCCACACTTGCCAATTACAGCATCGGCATTAAAAAAATAAAAGCTACTCCAGGCCCCACTGTAACGCTTTACGAAATTGTTCCGCAAGATGGTACACGTATCTCGAAGATCAAAAACCTCGAAGATGATATAGCTCTTAGCTTATCTGCATTGGGAATACGTATTATAGCCCCAATGCCTGGTCAGGGTACAATAGGTATCGAAGTACCTAATCGCAACCCGGGTATGGTAAGCATGAAATCTATTCTGGCGTCAGACCAATTTCAGAAAGCAAATATGGAACTGCCCATTGGTCTAGGCAAAACCATATCTGACCAGCCTTTTGTAATTGACCTTGCCAAAATGCCTCACTTGCTTATGGCGGGTTCAACTGGGCAAGGTAAATCGGTAGGATTGAATGCAGTACTTGTTTCCCTGTTATACAAAAAGCATCCATCGCAAATTAAGTTTGTATTGGTTGATCCGAAGAAGGTTGAGCTTACACTTTTCAATAAAATTGAAAGACACTTTTTAGCAAAGCTGCCTAATTCAGGTGAGGCAATTATTACCGATACAAAAAAGGTAATACATACACTCAATTCGCTTTGTATTGAAATGGACCAGCGTTACGACCTGTTGAAAGATGCACAGGTACGGAATATAAAAGAGTACAACGAAAAGTTTGTAGCCCGCAAACTTAACCCCGAGAAGGGCCACAAATACCTGCCATACATAGTGCTTATTGTAGATGAGTTTGCCGATTTGATTATGACCGCAGGCAAAGAAGTAGAAACACCAATAGCCAGGTTGGCACAGTTGGCGCGAGCAATAGGTATCCATTTAATTATTGCAACTCAGCGCCCATCGGTAAACATTATTACGGGAACTATTAAAGCCAACTTCCCTGCACGTATTGCTTTCAGGGTAATATCTAAGATAGATTCGCGTACCATACTTGATTCAGGTGGCGCAGATCAGTTAATTGGCCGTGGTGATATGTTATTGGCTACAGGTAGCGACTTAATACGCTTACAATGCGCTTTTGTAAGTACCAACGAAGTAGAAGAAATAACCGATTATATTGGTGCACAACAAGCTTATCCACAAGCCTTCCAATTGCCGGAATATGTGGAAGAAGGCAGCGAAGATGGCAATGTTGAATTCAGCGCTAACGAAAAAGATGCTTTGTTTGACCAATGCGCACGTATTGTAGTAGAAACCCAACAAGGCTCAGCATCATTATTACAGCGTAGATTAAAAATAGGCTACAACCGTGCAGGTAGAATAATAGATCAGTTACAGGCAGCAGGAATCATTGGTGCATTTGAGGGCAGCAAAGCGCGTGAAGTAATGATAAAGGACTTTATGCAACTGGACGAAAAGCTAAAAGCTTTGTCTTCCTCGTCGGAGCCTCAGATGTGAAGTGAAGCCTTCTTTTCAAGTAGCTCTGCTTCAGACTCCTTATGAGCATCATCTAATATACAGCAGTCTACAGGACAAACCGAAGCGCATTGTGGCTCATCATGGAAGCCTTTACACTCGGTACATTTATCAGATACAATATAGTACCTATCCAATTCAACAGGTTGTTGTGGAGCGTCAGCATCGGCTACCAAACCACTCTTAGCGGCATACATGCCTTTAACAGAGGTTCCATCGCCAAAACGCCATTCGTTGCCACCTTCATATATTGCATTATTCGGGCACTCGGGTTCACATGCCCCGCAGTTGATACATTCGTCAGTTATTCTAATTGCCATAATAGTTCTTGTTAAAGAGATGCAAAGATATATAAAATGATACTTTCTCCCTGCAACCCTTTTTTAATATCTCTATTGAATCACTACCTTACGGTAGGTAACACCGTCGCCGGTAATTACCTGCACGGTATATATTCCTTTACTTAATGCACTAAGGTCGAACTGCTTCAATATCTTACCGCTTTGTGTGCCATAGTTATCCTCTTCAATAGCCCTTCCCAAAGCGTCATATATCTTCACCTGTACATTCTGTTGTTTATCCAGGTCAAGGCTCATAGTAAACACCCCTCTGGTAGGGTTAGGATATACATTGAGCGAATTAACGGAGGATATGGTTTGAATACCCACAGTTGAAAAAGTTATATTACCTGTGTTCGATTTTGAAGCATTATAGTTGATAGACAGTGCCTGGTGCGGCATTTTTGGAACCAGGGAACAACCAAAAGCACCTCCAATACCAACATGGTAATACCATTTGGTTCTGAAAGGAGGTTTATCTACATAGCCAAACGTGTTTGTATCTACTGATGCAATACTATCGCTGATAACACCCGGTAAGCTATCACGATAAATTATATATCGCTGGAAGGTTGCACCCTCGAAGTTATCCCATACCAGGTTTACCGAATTATTTGCATTTGCAGTTGCAGTAAGGTGAATTGTCTTAAACAAAATACCTGCGCTTATAGGGGAAGACTGTCCACATGAATCAAGCTCAGATATTTCATACCACCAGCTACGTTTGCCTGCATTTGAAAGTGTATCTACATAAGTACCTGAGTTACCACCCGAATGGCCTATAACATTATATACACCCGGTGTTGTAGTTTGCCTGTATATCAGGTACTCCTGAATCTTTTCAGGATTGATCGAATCCCATGTTAAGGTATTGAGGCCTGTTTTAGGGTTAACTGTAACCATACATATTGTTGCACCTGTTGGCAAAGCAGTGGTAATAGTAGCTCCGGCTGCACCTTTACAACCTGCTGCATCCATAACCGTTACGGCATAATTACCCGCATTAAGGCCTGCAACATTTTGGGTAGTAGCACTATTGCTCCATAAATAAGAGTAAGGTGGAGTACCACCGCTGGCGGTTATTACTATCTGCCCCAATGTTTTAGTAGCGCAGTTCATATCAATAACTGAGTCTAACGTAACTAATGGGCCTGTTGGATTAACAATAGAAGCAAGGTCTGTTAAAGTACATCCCGCTTTATCAGTAACGGTAACAGTGTATGTGCCTGCTGCTACATTGGTAATATTATAAGCTGTAGCGCCTGTATTCCATAAATAAGTATAAGGTGCAGTACCACCCGAAACAGCCACACCTGCGCCACCGGTAGAAGCTCCGCAGCCTGCTGCTGAAGTAACTACATTGGTAACAAGTACTGCTGGTTCAGTAATATTTATTGTACTTACAGCTACGCAACCACCTGCATCTGTAACCGTTATAAGATATGGCCCTGATTGAAGGCCGCTAATACTTGCTGTAGTAGCACCATTCGACCATTTGTACTTATATCCTCCTGCACCTCCGGTTACATTCAGTGTAATAGCTCCGTTAGAACCTCCACTGCAACTCACATTAGTAATTGAGCTAGTCTTTATGGTCGGGCCTGTCGCATCATTAATATTAACAGGCTCAAATGTAAAACAACCCGATGCATCGGTAACGGTTATTACATAGGTTGCTGCAGCCATATTACTATCGGTAGAAAGTGTATCGCCATTGTTCCATGAATAACGGTATGGTGGAGTACCACCACTCATAACCACTTGGGCTCTGCCATTTTTATTGCCGCATGTGCTGTTAGTAATAATTGGAGTTATTACAGGGCTGTTTGAAGCGCCTACAGTTGCCTGGAAATTAGCGGTACAGCCACTTCCATCAGTTAATGTTACGCTGTATGTTCCCGATGCAAGGCCTGTAACTGTTGCTCCCGCCTGTGCAGGAGTAGTTGTCCATAAATAATTATATGGTGCTGTACCACCTGTTGGGCTGGCAGTAACAGTTCCATTGGCTTTGCCACAACTGGTATTGGTAGCGCTTGTAGTTACACTTAGTGAACTTGGTTGAATTATTTTAGCAGTAGTAGAATCTTTACAACCTATAGAATCTTTTACTACTACTGAATATGTTCCGGTAGGCAAATTGTATATCAGTTGGGTTGTTGCTCCAGTATTCCAGTTATAGCTATACTTAGGTGTACCGCCTGCAACTACAGCAGTTATATTTCCATTGGTTAAACCATTGCATGATACGTTGACCGTATTCATGTTTATAGATAGTACCTCAACTTTTACTATTGTTGTACCTGTATTAACACAGCCATTAATAGCTGTTCCGGTTGCCGTATACGTAGTAGTAACCGTGGGGGTAGCGGTAGCATTACCCATGCTAATATAACTTATGGCTGCCGCCGGTGCCCAGGTATATGAACTTGTACCCGTAGCTGTTAACGAACTGCTACCACCCGGACAAATTGAAGGGTTAGTAGATTGCATAGTTATTGTTGGTGTGGCATTAACAGTTACAGATGCTGTAGCAATCGGACTGGTACATCCAACTGATGAAGTTACTGTTGCGCTGTATGTGCCCGATGCCGCTGTTGTGGAATTGCTTATGGTAGGGTTTTGGGAACTCGAAATAAAACTGTTGGGGCCCGTCCAGCTAAATGTTGCACCAATTCCATTTAATGTAAGGTTAAGCGCGTTCCCTGAACATACCGGGCTATTACTACCTAAAGTCGGAGTAGCAGGATTTGGGTACACAGTAACTATAACAGGTATAGATGAAGAACAGCCGTTAGCACCTGTACCATTAACCGTATAGGTTATGGAAGTTGTTGGTGAAGCAATTACAGAAGCACTTGAAGGAGTACTTAAATTAGTAGTAGGGCTCCAGTTATAACTGGTAGCACCTGATGCCACAAGTGTAGCTTTACTACCTGAACAATAAGCAGCAGAAGGCGGAGTAACTGTAATGGTTGGTGATGGATTTACTGTAACGGTTACAGTAGATGTACTAGCACACCCTGAACTTGTGCCGGTACAGGTATACGTAGTTGTAACAGTTGGGCTGGCAGTTATATAATTTCCCGTTGTAACTGTTAACCCAGCTGATGGAGACCATGAATAGGTACTTGCACCACTTCCGGATAATGGGCTGCTGCCACCAGGGCAAATAGTACTAACACTGGCCGTAGCAACAACTGAAGGTGTTGTGTTTACAGTAATATTTTGCGCACCATTAGTTGAACATGAATTGGCATCAGTTATGCTTACGCTATAAATTGTAGTGCTGGCTGGGCTAACCGTAATGTTTGAAGTGGTTCCACCCTGCGTCCATGAATAAGTATATGGAGTTGTACCACCTGATACATTAGCCGATATAGTAGCTGAGGTACCACTACAAATAGTAGACGATGGCACAGTAGAAGTAGAAGCTGATAACGCAGCTGCAGGTTGAGTTATGGTTACTGTTAAAGTTCCGGTACAGGAATTATTATCGGTAGCGGTTACAGTATAGCTACCTGCAGGGAGACCAGCTAAGCTGGCTGCAGTTTGTCCACCTGGAGACCATAAATAATTATAAGGAGCTGTACCACCTGATGCAGTTACAGTTACCGCACCTGTACTTTGGCCATAGCACTTTACATTTGTTTGGCTTGACGTGCTAACGGTAATAGTAGGACAAACCGCTGATGTTGTTTTAATTGTCCCCCAATCATCACCGCCATCAAAAAAAGGGGTTATGACTTTCGCATTTGTAATTGAACTACAAAGAACTCCGATTAAAAATACAAGTGTAAGTTTTCTCATGATGAATTTCAATATGTGATTAACAAAATTGTTTCTATTTTAATTTCCAGGGTATTAAAAATCTTGATAATTCAAGACAGAAATACAATCCCAAACTTAGGCATATATACTGAATGTTAGTAGCTAAATCGCATTATTTTTATTTATCTCTTTATAGCTTTTTATGCAACTATTAAGCAAATAAGAACATCACAGGGCTAATTTCATTTATATTACGTAATTCTGCTGAATGAATAAGTTACTTTTACGAGCTATGAAGCAATCGGAAGCAATTAAGAGTTTTAACCAATTGGGCAATGAACTACGGGAGTTCTTAAAGGAACCATCATTGCCAAAGCACGAAGATTGGAATACTGCCCTTAAATTAGCTGAACAGCAAAATGGTTGGTTTACAAGAGATAGCATTTTAAGCGCTTTAAAAGGGATAGAGCCCTGGCTGAATATTAAGATGCTGGAAGAATGGCTGGCGAAATACCCTGAATTACAAAAAGAGAATACAAAACCAATAACTATAAGCGTAGTTATGGCAGGCAATATACCAATGGTTGGCTTCCACGATTTTGTGTGTATACTCATCACCGGAAACAATATTAGTGCCAAGCAATCGCATGCCGATAACATACTCATGAAGTTTATGGCAAAAAAACTTATTGCCATTGAACCGGAATGGGAAAAACACATTCAGTTTATAGAGAAACTCTCGCCTTCGGCAAATGCCATTATAGCAACAGGCAGTAATAATACCGCCAAACATTTTGAGTATTACTTCAGAAATGTGCCGCACATCATCCGTAAAAACCGGAATGGCATTGCCATATTAGACGGAACTGAAACATCGGAAGAGATCGGCAAACTGGGAGAAGATATTTTTAGCTATTATGGCCTGGGCTGCAGGAATATCTCAAAAATGTATGTGCCGCAAGATTACGACCTTGGTATATTTTTCAGAGGTATTGAGAAATTCAGCAACGTGATAAACCACCATAAATACGCGAACAATTATACCTACAACCGCACTATATTCCTGATGGACGGTAAAGTATTTACCGACAACAATTTTTTGGCTGTTATTGAAGATAAGGCTATTCCATCTTCTATTGCTGTGTTACACTGCGAAAGGTACAATGACCTCCCAACTCTTGCTAAATCGCTATCAACCCAAAAGGAATTGATACAATGCATTGCAGCCAACGAGAGAGTTATTAAGAAATTGGACGAGCTGCCTATACCCATTGTATGTCTTGGAGATACTCAATCGCCTAAACTATGGGATTATGCTGATGGCGTTGATGTAGTGAAATTTATAATGGAACAGAGTAAGAGTAATTAACTTTACTGCTTACTCCAAATTCGGGTATTAAGGCCAAATTCCTCAACCATACCAATTGCCAATTGTAATGCCCTACCCCATTGTTCAATATCTTCAAGGGTTGCCTGCTTATTTAGGTCTGGCTCAAATATATTCCATGACTTCGTTCCAAAAGCAAGAAACATGCGTGAACGCCTGAATGATATATACAAATCATTATTTGCTTTACTTCTAAACTCAAGCATCTTTTCCATAAAAGCAGGAGTAATGATATATCTTGTTTCAATATCATTTGTACCAAAAACAACAAATTCCTTTTCAAAATCAGGGTTCTCCATTTTTATTGGCGCGAGAATCTCATTATCAATTGTATGGAATACTTTACCGATAAGCGATTCAATTCCGGTATAACTTCTTTGAAGGATTGTATAATTACCATTATAATATTTATTGAAACTAGAAATCATAAATATTCCGGTAAACCCATTATTGACAAGGCTGATTTTTGAAAATTGAATAAAAGTTTCATCAAGTTGGCCTTCAACATAATCACTTGATTTACTTACAGCACCTGTAAATAAATCGCTTATCTCAACAGCATTAGGTAATATACCACGATCTGGTGTATATGTAAGTCTGCTATCATAAAACTTAACCATGGCATATATAATTTCCTTCTTAAAAGCAGTTGCATACCTATCTTTTAATGATAAGGAAATAATATAAAGAAAGCACAAAATAATTGGCATAATGAAAATAATCCCGCCAAATAAATCTCCAGAGTCATATAAAAGAAAATAGGTCATTAAAAGTGTACAAATAATTGCAATCAGAGCAATTATTCTGTTACGATTTCTTCCAGTCTTAATGCGGATTCTTTCAATTCCTGCTAGCTTCTTTGCCAGTACATCAGAAAAGAACTGCGCCAATTCTCCTTCTGTTTTCATTTAATGGGAGAATTCAGCGTGGTTAGATTAAATGAATTACTTGGAATTAAATAACTCAGAAGCATTAACATTCTTGCGCTCCTCATCCGGAATTGCTATTACTTGCTTATGTTCAAACTTCATGCTACCTGCAAATATACTTCCGGGGAATCCCTCAAAAGAAGTATTATAGTTAGTAACGGCCGAATTATATGCTCTTCTCGCTGCTGCAATTTGTTCCTCGCTTTCATTCCAGGATGCCTGCAAGTTCAAAAAACTTCTATCTGCCTTAAGGGTTGGATAATTTTCAACTGACATCATAACATTGCTCATTGATTGTCCTATTTTAGTATCTAAGTCATGCTTATCATTATCTGAAACACTGCCCGATAATCTTTTTGTGCGCATATCAGTTACTTCAGCCAGTACTCCTTTTTCAAAGTTCATATAATTATTGACTATAGTAACGAGATTTGGGAGCAGATCATACCTCTTTTTAAGCATGGCATCCAGTCCGCCATTTGCATTTTCAACTTCATTTTTAGCAGAAACAAGGTTATTGAATGTAATTATGGCACCTATTATAGCAAGTCCACATATTATTAATACTGCAATCATTATAGTTTCTTTATTTATTGGTAATCACAAATTTAACAAAACAAATCAAAGTTCATACGATAAGAAACACTCCAGTATTTGTTAAAAAGTATAAATTTTATTATTAATCGAAATCCAAAACAAGCTTTTGCTATTTTTGGGAAATAACATGGGCACTACAACCATATATACCGCAAATCGTTTAAAACCTTTAGTGTTTTCTAATGGCAAGCAATTGTCTTTTGATACACCATTGGTAATGGGCATATTAAACATTACCCCCGATTCATTCTATGATGGAGGGAAATATGAAAGTCCGGAAGATGCCATAAGACAGGTTGAAAAATTATTAGCCGAAGGGGCAGATATTATTGACCTGGGTGCTGCCTCTACAAAACCTAATGCAGAGTTACTAAGCCCTGAAGAAGAATTGGGAAGACTATTACCGGTGCTTGATGCACTTATTGAAAAATATCCTGAATTGATTATCTCAGTTGATACATTTCATGCACAAGTGGCCAAAGAAGCAGTAGCTCATGGGGCCTCAATGATAAATGATATTTCGGGTGGTACAATGGATGCGGCTATGCTGAAAACTGTTGCAGGCCTAAAGGTGCCTTATATACTTATGCATATACAGGGCACACCACAGACCATGCAGCATAACCCACAATATGAAGATGTAACTACAGAAGTTTACAACTTCCTCTCTGCACAGGTCGATAAGGCACAAAGGGCAGGCATTAAGCAACTAATAGTTGACCCCGGATTTGGTTTTGGCAAAACGGTGGAACATAATTTTACATTATTGCATACACTTGGTACATTCCGTAAACTTGGACTACCGGTTCTGGCAGGCCTTTCGCGTAAATCGATGATAAATAAAGTACTTAAGACTAAACCTGCAAATGCATTAACCGGGACCATAGCACTAAATACGCTTGCTTTATTACAAGGTGCAAATATCATAAGGGTGCATGATGTAAAAGAAGCCAAAGAAGTTATAAAACTGGTGAACCAATATTTACACCCAAGTTCGCAAGTATGATAAGCCTATTCATAACATTCAGATGGTTAGATGCGGTAGATATTCTACTTGTGGCGATATTGCTCTATGAATTATACAGCCTGGTTAGGGGTACGGCTGCAATTAACATTCTTACCGGTATCGTATTACTTTACATCATCTGGCTTATAGTTAGGGCACTCGATATGCAGTTATTCAGCAGTATACTTAGCCGCTTTATTGATGTGGGAGTAATAGCAATAATTATTGTTTTTCAGCAGGAGTTGCGGAGATTCTTACTTATCATTGGCAAGACGGAATTCTTCAACCGTAAAAACTTTACCAAGAACTTTTTAATGCTGCAATTAGATAAAGACAGTGAGCTTGACTTGCACCCTATTTTTAAAGCCTGTCGTAACCTGGCAGATAAGCAAACCGGGGCTTTGATTGTAATTGAAAAAGATACCGACCTGAGTTTTTATGCCCAAACCGGAGATATTATTGACAGTAATATTACCGAGGCCATGCTCGAAAGTATTTTCTTTAAAAATAATCCCCTGCACGATGGTGCAGTAATTATAAAGGACAACAAAATATATGCCGCACGCTGTGTATTGCCAAGTACTGAAAAGACCGACTTCCCGGCGAACCTGGGCATGAGGCACAGAGCAGCAGTAGGTATTTCAGAAAAATCGGATGCTATTGCCATATCGGTATCTGAACAAACGGGTTCTATTTCGGTGGCACATTTGGGCAAGCTTTACCGAGACCTTAGCCCTGAAAAGTTTACAGCATTGCTGCAGGAACAGTTGCAATAGAGATTTCTTTTATCACACAGCCCCAAACCCCTAAAGGGGCTTTAGCTGTTCGTCACACTGAGCTTGTCGAAGTGTCAAAGGAATATGTTTCGACGGGCTCAACAAGACGCCTATAATTTAAAGCCCCTTTAGGGGTTGGGGCTAATTCGTGTAATTCGTGGCTAAGGCTTTAAAACTTCAAATTAACTCCTACTAAGAAATTAGCCGGTGCCTGAGGGAAATAATAATTCTGATTGTATACTATTCCACCTTGCAGGTATTCGTAATTAGTGTATCCATTAGATACATACTTCAAACTGGTAATATTATTTATAAGTAGAGTAAAATCGATTTCTTTTATCCACTTAGCACAGAGCAATGCATAATTAATTCTAAAATCGTTGGTGAAGTATGCAGGTATCGCGCGGTCAGCGTTTTCAGTATTATCTAAATACTGCTTACCTACATATTTGGTAAGCAGGCTGAGGTCAAGATTCTTAAACGGAGTAAACGTGAGTATGCTTCCTGCGATCCATGATGGAGAGAATGAGATATCTGCCAATGGATGTGTTTGATAAAGAATAATTTTTCCACTGTCATTCGAATACACATACTCGTTAAAGTTCTTTATTTTATTAATACTGTAAGTTGCATTTGCATCCCATCTGAGCCATTTAAACGGTTGATACGCCCACTGCAATTCAATGCCTTCACGGTAACTTTGAGGAACGTTTATGCGATTATATGCTCCTACATCATTTACCTGTCCATTCAGCACCAGCTGGTTTTTATAGTCCATATAGTATAGGTTGGCTTGCACCGCTATTTTCTTCCAATGCTGTTTATACCCGGCCTCCCAGTCGACCAGATGCTCGGGCAACGGTCGGCTGGATGGGGTCGACTGGGTATAGTCATCGCGCGATGGTTCTTTATTTCCCACCGCTACCGATGCATATACATTTTGTGTTGAAGAAATATCATAACTGATTCCGCCTTTAGGATTAAAAAAATCAAGCGTTACTGCTTGTGTTACATTCTGCAACGAATCGTTGAACCCCAGGAAAGAATAATCAATATGCCTGTATTGCATATCGGCAAACAAACTCAGCTTATTAAATAACTGGTAATTGGCTCTTGCAAAAAAATTGAAATCGGTTTTCAAAGCGGTATTAGATACATACTGGTAATTCGGATTTGGAAGCCCTCCGTTTTGTGCCCAAATTATATTATCGTAATGCTGTCCGTAATACTGATCCCATGCTCCGCCAAAATCTGCTGTAAGGCGGCCGTGGTCAGAATATTTTAAGTTGTAAGTAGCGCCATAAAATTTATTATTCAACCACAGGTCCTCTACAAAATCGCCCGTGTCTTTTCCTGCACCTGGGCCTTGCAATCCATAATACGAATAAGGATATTGCGCATCATAATCTTCATAATAACCCCAGCCATTGGTTTGGAAGAGTGCGCCGTTCAATTCCCAGTTATGCCCTAATTGCTGCGACAGGTGTAATTGAAAATAATCCTGTTCGTAATTATCGGTCTCATTGGGGTAGAACTGCATTTTTCCGTTCCCATCATAATACAATCCTGCAGGGTTAAAGGTGCGGTTAGTAGCTAATGAATCTTGAGGAACTCCGTACCATGCCTGGTAGGTTTTTTCTTTGCCTGTAAATACAACCGCTTTTATCATGGTAGTTTTGGTATAATAACCTGCATCTAAAAAAGCCGACTGAAAACTGGATGTTGCCCTGTCGATATATCCGTTAGAAGTTATATCAGATGCCCTGCCATCAAAAGCCCAGTGGCCACCAATAAGGCCTGTACCAAACTGAAACGAGTTTTTAAATGTATTGTATGAACCGGCAGAACTACTATACTCAGCATAAGGTTGCGTAGTTAGCTTAGTAGTTTCAATATTAATACTTCCACCAAATGCACCTGCTCCGTTGGTAGAAGTACCTACCCCGCGTTGTATCTGAATATTATCGGTACTCGAAACGATATCGGGCATATCTACCCAATACACTCCCTGGTCTTCGGCATCATTGATTGGCACACCATCGATAGTTACATTAACACGCGTGGCATCACTACCGCGCAGGTGAATGTAAGTGTACCCTACTCCTGCACCGGCATCGGAAGTAGTAACCATAGATGGAGTAAAATTCAACAGGAAAGGCATATCCTGGCCTACATTGCTTTTTTCGAGATAGGCTTTGTCAATATTGGTATAGGCTGTGGGAGTTTTATCATCAGCACGGGTAGCGCTTACCACTACCTCGTTCGAATATAACGCTGAAGAAGATAATTGCACATTTAATACTGAATCTTTAGGCAGCGATATTTTAACAGTTTGCGATTTGTATCCTAAAAAAATGATAGACACATTATAATCTCCATCATTCAGGCGCAGCTTGAACTTACCATCTAAGTCCGTTAATGTGGTAAACATGGTAGAGTTTATTGCCACTGCAACTCCCGGTAATTTCTCTCCACTGGCAGAATCGGTAATAACACCACTGAAAGAATGTTGCGCTGAAACCGCAACAGGCAACAACATAATTACTGCAAACAGTTTTGCAAACGGAAATCGTGTAATGATCTTTATCATTAGCTTGGGTATATAATACTGCCGGAAAACGAAAGGGTGGAAAATTCCCCGGCTATCTATGTATCGCTATCTCCTTCCCTCCGCAAGCATTACCTTGTTCAGGTTCCAAAACATATTACTATGTTTAATGGGTATGATCTCAGCCGTAAATTGTGGCACCCCTTAAAAGTAGACCGAGCAAAAGTAATTATTTTTTCAGTTAATTTCATATCTTTATAAAATGCATCGAATTTTCTATTCTTTTATTATCCTTACTTTTTTGTTTGGATGTAAAAAGCCTGAATACAAGCCAAGTAATGATGTCTTTTTCTATCGATGGACTGACAGGCAAAAAGATGCATTTAAAACACTTTGTTCACAAACTGAAACTTTCAACAAGCTTTGTATTTGTTTTATAGGATTCAATAGTGATGAGTTTGATTCTGTTTTAGTTAATGAATATAAGGATCATGAATTAATTAACTCATTTAAGGTATATGTGTTCCCTTCACAAAGTCCAGATGAAAAAACACACAAAGAACGTTGGGGTACAATATGGCAGAATATGAATATTAATTATAGATATGTATTTATTGTACCAAAACAAAAGCCTTGGGAACTAAAAAACATGAAAATGATTATGAGAGCTCATTTCACGATGAATTCTGAAGGCTATGGATGTGATATGTTTGATTATACTATTGATGGTATAAGGTTTAAAAATGGGAACCCAATATTTCATAAACATTAAGTATTCACAACTTACTCCATTCTCTTATACACCCTCTTCAACAACTCCTCCAGTTCACTTAGCATCATGGCAGTGGCACCCCAAACAATATGTCCAGCAATATTATAATAAGGTGTTTTTATTTCAGCGCTCGAATTAGAATGCAGAATAAGTTTCTCCTCTTTTATCTTGGGGTCTAGTAATTGGCGCACATTAATATCGATGGTATGCTGCACCTCTGTTTCTTGTATTATAGCGGGCATATTATTTTCGCTCATACCAATATAGGGCTGCACCCAGAAATTGCTTGGTGGTATATACACAGGGCTCAATTCACCTACAAACTTTATCTTCTCGGGCAATAAGCCCACCTCCTCATGCGCTTCACGCAAGGCAGTTTGCCACAGGTTAGTATCAGTTTCTTCTTTTGTCCCTCCCGGAAAGGCTACTTGTGCGCTATGTACCCCTTTATAGGCTGTGCGCAGTATAAGCCGTGTATATATATCTTCGTTATCGGGGTATAGCCACACCAATACACTACTCTGACGCGGGTTCTTCTTGGCTATCAGCTCCAAATCCATTTTAGGCCTGCCCGATATCATCCGCTGTTGTGCTTCCCAACCGGGTAAACCCAGCCTTATTTCGTCGGTCAAAATATCTATAAACTCAAGAAACATAGGCATTTGCGGGTAAAAATGAAACGAAAATCCGTTTTCACCGTAAAATTAGTAAGAATAGGATAAATATGGAGGTTTACGATGTGGAAAAAATACAAAATATTATTCGGCCTTATTTTTCTTTTGACATCTTTTCTCGAAGTAAAGAAGTGTACGCTCCCCGGTGCTAAGGATCAAGTTAAGGATGACTATAGCAATATTGAACACAGGGACCTTGACCAGATAAAGAAAAGCAAAAAGCTGGTGCTGCTTACCGAAAACAGCTCTACCACCTACTTTATATATAAGGGCCAGCCAATGGGCTACGAATATGAAATGCTGAACGCATTCGCGCAATCTATTGGAGTGGAATTAGATGTGGTGGTAGTTAGGAACGTGGACAATATCTTCCAGATGCTGGATAGTTGCGAGGGCGATATTGCAGCCGATAACCTGACCATAACCAGCAACCGCAGAAAAGATGTAGAGTTTGCAAGCCCATTATTTAATACACGGCAGGTACTCGTTCAGCGTAAGCCAGATAACTGGAATAAGCTTATGCCATTGCAACTGGAAAGCCTCTTGGTAAAGAACCCATTGCAGCTGGGCGAAAAGCAGGTGTATGTGAGGAAGGGCTCATCATTTTACGAACGCCTGAAAGATCTGTCGAATGAAATTGGTGGCAAAATAGAAGTGATTGAAACACCAGGCACCGAAACAACAGAAGAGCTTATAGGCGATGTAGCCAAGGGCAAAATAGATTTTACCATTGCCGATGAAAACGTAGCCCGCATTATTGCATCGTACTATGACAATATAGATATAAGTACCCCTATCAGTTTCCCTCAAAAAATAGCCTGGGCCACCAGGCGAGAATCTCCTGAACTGCTTACGGCCATTAATGAATGGATAATAAAGGAAAAGAAAAAAGGCTACAACGATGTGGTATATGGCAAGTATTTTATCGACAAAAAATCGGCATGGAACAGGCAGAACAGCGAGTACTTCTCATTGTCCGGTGGAAAAATATCGCCTTACGATGACATGATAAAAAAATACAGTGTTAAAATTGGCTGGGACTGGAAACTGCTTGCTGCGCAGATCTATCAGGAATCGCAGTTTAACCCTGAAGCGCGTTCATGGTCGGGTGCATTTGGCCTTATGCAACTGTTGCCGTCTACCGCAGCAAAATATAATATAGATACTACTAATATGTCTCCTGAAGCTAGTATTGCAGCCGGTGTGGCTTACCTGAAAGAAGTAGATGGCTATTTTGCAAAATTCATATCTGATAAGAATACACGCATACCATTCGACCTTGCTTCCTACGATGTAGGAGCAGGGCATATTATCGATGCCCGTAACCTTGCCAGCAAATACGGGCTCGATCCTAACAAGTGGGAAAACAATGTAGCCTACTTCCTGCTTAATGAATCGCTGCCTCAATATTACAACGACCCTATAGTTACCTTCGGTTATTGCCGGGGACAAGAGCCCTACCAGTATGTGCGCGAAATAATGAACCGCTACAGTATGTACAGCGACCAGATTGCATACCAATACACAGCAAAAACGAACCCTTAATTCAAATAGTGCTCAAACCTTAAATTCCTCAAAATCATGAACACAAACGACAAAACAATTGATGTGCTTGGCTGGCTTCAAGACCAGGTAAGAAGCATAAGCCAGGCTATATGCGACCTGGAAAAAAGCCATAACTACGGCAAAGCTGCCATGTGCGAAGGGATGCGCGAAGCATATATGAAGTGTATTGAAAAACTGCAAACCTGAATCTATTATTCAAGGAAGTACTTTACCCATTATGAAACTCACTCAATCTTACACCCACTCTGCATATATACCCCTGCCCGGCATTTATCTTTGCCTGAGTTAATTTTTTTTGCCGGTTACTAAATCGGTACACCATTCTATTAATCAATTACAAAAGCAATCTCATTATATCATAGCGAATGTTAAATATTTAACATTGGGTTAAATAATACTTTCCTCTCTTAATAAAATTATATAATTTTGCTGCTATACGATTATTCAGATAATTTTAGCGTTTAAGCAGGTATAAAACCCTACCAATTAAACTTAATTTTTAGCCATTAATGGAGCCCACCAGGGGGATTAAGTTGCAGGTTATGAACTAACAAGCTGCTTGTCCGGGCTCCATTACTTTACTCTTAAAATTCCTTATTTTGGACTTTTAGCCCCCTTCAAATCAGGTAATTATATGGCTGGGAACGAGGTAAATCAACTTGCTTCAATTCGTCATTATTTTATTTATAACTTTGGTGCTTATCAATTATATACTATTTAACAGTTTCTATGAGTTTTATAGCAAGCATACAGGCACGTCAAATTCTTGATTCACGAGGAAACCCAACCATTGAAGTAGATGTAATAACAGACAGCGGCACACTGGGCCGTGCTGCAATACCATCTGGTGCATCAACAGGCATACACGAAGCAGTTGAACTACGCGACGGCGATAAAGGTGTGTACATGGGCAAAGGCGTATTAAAGGCCGTTGGCAATGTAATAGGCACTATTCAGGAAGAGCTGAAAGGCATGTATATATTTGAGCAACGCCAGATTGATGCCAAAATGCTGGAGATGGATGGAACCCCTAACAAGGCCAACCTGGGTGCAAATGCTATACTTGGCGTATCGCTTGCTGTGGCTAAAGCTGCTGCTGAAGAATCGAGATTGCCATTGTATAAATATATTGGAGGTGTAAACTCAAATGTACTTCCGGTACCAATGATGAACATTCTGAATGGTGGTAGCCATGCAGATAATAATATAGACTTCCAGGAATTTATGATAATGCCTGTGAATGCAGTTTCGTTTTCAGAAGCGCTGCGCATGGGAACAGAAGTTTTTCATAACCTGAAAAAATTATTGCACGATAAAAAATATAATACCAGCGTAGGCGATGAGGGTGGCTTTGCTCCCAACCTTAAATCGACCGAAGAAGCGCTTGACTTTATTTTAAAAGCTATTGAAAAGGCCGGTTACGCACCGGGCAAAGACATTTGCCTCGCGCTCGATGTGGCTTCATCTTCCTTCTACCTCGAAAAAGAGAACAAATATCATTTCTTTAAATCGTCGGGCGATAAGCTTGATTCGAAAGATATGATTGCTTTGTACCAATCATTGGTAAAAAAATATCCCATAGTATCTATCGAAGACGGCCTTGCTGAAGATGATTGGGATGGCTGGAAAGACCTTACCGATAAGCTCGGAAAGAAGATACAATTGGTGGGCGACGATTTATTTGTTACTAATGTAAGCCGCCTGCAACAAGGCATTGATAAAGGTATTGCCAATTCTATTTTAGTTAAAGTAAACCAAATTGGTTCGCTTAGCGAAACTATTGATGCAGTGCAACTTGCAGACCGCAATTCATACACAGCGGTTATGAGCCACCGTTCAGGCGAAACAGAAGACACAACAATTGCAGACCTTTGTGTAGCATTGAATACCGGACAAATTAAAACAGGCTCTGCTTGCCGTTCGGAACGTATTGCTAAATACAACCAATTACTTCGCATTGAAGAAGGCCTTGGTACCTCAGCACAATATGGAGGAAAGACTTTTAAATATAAACTTTAAAAAAACTATATAATACATACCCAATGGATAAGCTCAAAGAAGCATTCGCAAAAAAGGCAGCAAGTGAAGCTGTAAATGTAAAGCAGTTTATTGCTGAACACGGTGATGCAGTAGTAGGAGAATATACTGTTGCACAAGTATACCAGGGCATGCGTGGCATGACTGGCCTGGTTACCGAAACATCGAAACTTGATCCGGAAGAAGGAATCCGTTTTCGCGGATATACTATTCCTGAATTAAGGGAAAAACTGCCTAAAGCTCCCGGTGGAAGCGAACCATTACCTGAAGGTATATTCTACCTCATGCTTATGGGCGAACTTCCTACACAGGATGATGTAAATGATCTGACCAACAACTGGGCAAGGAGAAGCATTGTACCTCGTCACGTGTTCGACACACTTGATTCATTGCCTGCCAATACTCACCCTATGACTGAATTCAGTATTGGTGTAATGGCTATGCAAACAGAATCGCTTTTTGCTGCAGCTTACAAAAAAGGTATCAACAAAAAAGATTACTGGGATTACGTTTACGAAGATTCTATGAACCTGATTGCACGTTTACCGCGTGTGGCAGCTTATATATACCGCAGAAAGTATAAGAACAACGAACATATTGAACCGGATCCTAAATTAGACTGGGCAGCAAACCTGGCTCACATGTTAGGCTTCGATGTATTTGACGTACAACGCCTGATGCGTTTGTATTTAACCATACACGCAGATCATGAAGGCGGAAACGTATCTGCTCACTCTACACACCTTGTAGGTTCAGCTCTGAGCGATCCTTACTTAGCATTTGCAGCAGGACTAAACGGATTAGCAGGCCCATTACACGGACTTGCCAACCAGGAAGTAGTTGCATGGATTTTGGAACTCCGTAAAGAATTAGGCGGAGGTTTACCAACAAAAGAACAAATTGCAGAGTACATTAAAAAAACATTGGCTGAAGGCCGTGTAGTACCGGGTTACGGACACGCAGTATTGCGCAAGACCGACCCGCGTTTCACTGCTCAACAAGATTTCTATAAAAAATATATCAAGCACGATGACCTTTGCGAAATAGTGCAGATGATATATGCAGTGGCACCTCCTATTTTAGAAGGTACCGGAAAAATTAAGAATCCTTGGCCAAACGTTGATGCACACTCTGGCGCATTACTTATACATTATGGCATTGTAGAATACGATTTCTACACTGTATTATTTGGTGTATCAAGGGCATTGGGTGTACTGTCTTCTTTAATATGGGACAGGGTACTTAACTCACCTATTGAGCGTCCGGGTTCCAATACAACAGAAGGCTTGAAGAAAAAATTCGGAGCTGTAAAACAGAAATAAAAAAATGCAAAGTATAGTCATCTATATTATTCTGGCTGCGGCAGTAGCATTTGTGGTACAAAGGCTGTACAAGGCATTTAGCCATAAGGGCGGTGCAGGTTGTGCGCATTGCGATCCGGCAGATATGAATAAATTAAAGAAGACTGTACCACCGGGTAAATAACTCTCATTCGCAAACATGGTACTACTCTGTAAAACCTGTTAACACCGAATGAGAATCCGTACCCTTATAGCATTTATTTTACTTTGCGGTTTTTCATTGCAGGGTTTTGCCCAAAGTAAGCTTATCGATTCGCTGAAGAACCGCATCAATACCGAAAAGCAAGACACTACAAAAGTCATTCTGGAAATAGCCGTATGCAAGGCTTACAATAAACGAGGAGATTTCCTTGATGCACTTGACTACGGGATACGTGCATTAAGGCGCACTAAAAGCTTAGAGGTCTCCACTAATTCTGCCATTTTACTATCAGCAAAAAAAAGCGAAGCTGTTGCCTATATTAACATTGGCAATGCTTACAGCAACCAAGGTAACTATGCACAGGCTGAAATTCACTACACTAAAGCGCTGCATGTAAAAGAAGAACTTGGCGATAAACGTGGTATTGCTAATGCCAACAACAACCTTGGCCTTGTTTACTGGAGCCAGAGCAATTACCCTGTAGCTCTCGATTATTTTTTAAAGAGCCAGAGTGTATTTGAAGAAATTGGCAACAAACCGGGCCTTGCGCTTACTTATAATAATATCGGGTTGTTGTATATGGATGAAGAGAACAACGATTCTGCTTTATCGTATTTTATAAAGAGCTTGAACATTGAACAAGCTTTGAACAATAAGGAAGGTGTTGATATGGGGTATAATAACATCGGCATTATTTACCGCAATCGAAAAAATTACCTGGGTGCACTCGATTATTACTTTAAAAGCCTAGTGATCAGGAAAGAGGCTAACAATCCTGCCAATATTGCGATTACCTATACCAATATTGCAAATGCATACAACATACTTGCCACTGAACCCGATAGTATTAAAAAGCACTTTATTGAAGTGTATTATGCCTCAAACCCGCATAAGCCATCGTTAAAAGACATTAGCAGTATTTTAAGAGATAGTGCATTAATACTTTACACCAAAGGGCTTGAGATAAGCAAAGCCGCAGGCGATATGGGCAATATTGCAGAATCGACGGAAGGTATTGGGCTTATAAACAATGATAGGGGGAATTACAAACCTGCTATAAGCTACTTGATGAACGCCGCTTCTATTTACAAAGACATCAATAGCAGGAAGAGTTATTATGAAGTCCTGAAAGATATTTCAACCAGCTATGAAAAACTGAAACAGCCAGATAGTGCACTTACTTATTTTAAACTGGCAATGGCCATACACGACAGTGTATTTAATGAAGACAAACAGAAAGCAATAGGCCGCGAAGAAGTAAAATATTCGTACGATAAGAAACAAGCGCTGCAGGAAGCTGAAAGTAAAAAACAACACGCACTGGAAGAAGAACAGCGTAAACGCCAGCAGCTAATTATTTACGCAGGAACCGGTGGAGTATTGTTGCTTATTGCCTTCCTTATTTTTGTGGCACAACGCTTGCGTATAACCAACAGGCAGAAAAATATTATTGGTGAACAAAAAGAAAAGATCGATCACGCCTTTGCACAATTGGGTGATGCCACAAAATTATTGGAGGAACGCCACAAAGACCTTACCGACAGCATACACTATGCCAGCCGGATACAGACAGCCTTGCTCACCAGCGAAAAATACTTATCGGAATACCTGCCTGAATACTTTATATTTTTTAAACCTAAAGATATTGTAAGCGGCGATTTTTACTGGGCATTACATCATAAAGGTAAGTTTTATATAGCCTGCTGCGATTGTACGGGCCATGGTGTACCGGGCGCATTTATGTCATTGCTGAATATTACCTTTTTGCACCAGGCCGTAATAGAAAAGGGAATAGTACAACCAAACGAGATATTTAATAATGTTCGTACCAATGTAGTAGATGCACTAAACCCTGATAATACCGATGATACCAAAGATGGCATGGATGCTACTCTTTGCGCTATTGATTTTGAGAAGCATTTATTAATGGCAGCGTGTGCAAACAATGGGCTATGGATAGCGCGCAAAGGTGAGCTAATGGAGTTTAAACCTGATAAAATGCCTATAGGAATTAGCGGTGGTGAGGCAAAACCATTTACCATGCACGAAATAAACCTGCAAAAAGGCGATTGTATTTATATGTTCAGTGATGGTTATGCCGACCAGTTTGGCGGACCTAATGGAAAGAAGTTCAAACTTGCGCAATTAAAAGAATTGGTGCTAAACATAAGTGCTAAACCTATGAAAGAACAGAAAGCTATCCTTGAAAAATCACTAAGCGATTGGAAAGGTGGTCAAATGCAGATAGATGATGTTTGCGTAATTGGTATCAGGATATAAAGCAAGAAAACAATTACTCGTCAAATTCAATTGCCGTCAGCTTTAGCTGACGGATTCAATAAATACAAAATTTTGGCTTTAGCCTAAAGCAAAGAATAAATAGACTATTAGGCTAAAGCCATTTAGGTTTCAGCCCTTATACCCGTCAGCTAAAGCTGACGGCAATTAAAAACATCATAAAATTATTGTATTTACTTCGATTTCTTAAATGCCTGATCTATATCGGCAATAATATCATCAGCATGCTCAAGGCCTGCTGATATACGAATGAGGTTAGGCAACACACCTGTTTCAATACGCTGTTGCTCTGTAAGTTTAAAATGTGTTGTAGATGCAGGGTGAGACACAATTGTGCGGGTATCGCCTAGGTTTGCTGTCATAGATGCTAATTCCAGTGCATCAAGGAATTTCCTGCCACGCTTCAAGCCGCCTTTAATAAGGAAGGCTATCATACCCCCACCCTGGCTCATTTGTTTTTTGGCAATTTTATATTGCGGATGAGATTTCAGGAAAGGGTATTTCACAGATTCTACATCAGCATGTTTTTCCAAGTACTGGGCAATCTTTAAGGCATTGCTGCTGTGCCTATCCATACGGACAGAAAGTGTTTCAATACTCTTGGATAATATCCATGCATTAAAAGGAGAGATTGCCGGGCCCGAACTACGAGCAAAGGTTCGTATCTCGTCAATCAAATTCTTTTTACCGGCTACTACTCCGCCTAATACACGTCCCTGCCCGTCTAAATACTTGGTAGCAGAATGTATTACCAAGTCAGCGCCAAAGAGGATAGGTTGCTGCAACATAGGTGTAGCAAAGCAATTATCTACTATTAAAATGGTTTTATGCTTTTTTGAAAACTTGCCCAACCAGTCCAGATCAATAATATCTATTGCAGGGTTCGATGGAGTTTCTACAAAAATTATTTTGGTATTTGGCTTCACCTCTTTGCCCCATTCATTGGTTTTATGAATATCGACGTAAGTATGGCTTATACCAAATTTAGATAACTGCTTTTCTAACACCGTGTGCGTAGAACCAAATACCGAATTACAGCAAAGAATATGGTCGCCGCTTTTAAGTAATGCTGTAAAGGTGGTAAACACAGCAGCCATACCCGAAGCAAAAGAAAAACCAGCTTCCGCTTCTTCGAGTTGTGCTATTTTATCTGATAACTCTGTGGCATTAGGGTTTGAAAATCGGCTGTATATATTGCCGGGTATTTCATCGGCAAACATGGCGCGCATAGATTCAGCATCGTCATATACAAAACTCGATGTCAGATACAATGGCACAGAGTGCTCATTGAATTGAGTCTTTTCAAGTTGGGTACGGACTGCTATGGTGTCTCTATGCTTTTTCTTAGCCATTATTAATTCAATTGGTACGAGAAGGTGATTTTAGCAGTCTTTTCCAGCATTTTTGATACTGTACAATATTTATCAAGGCTCAACTCAATAGCTTTTTTTAGTTTGTCTTCATCTACTTTGCCTTTTACAATAAACTTAATATGTATCTGTGTAATTAAAGCAGGTTCAAGGTTACGGTCGCGTTCGTATTCTATTTCCACATCATAGCTCTCAATCTCCTGTCTTTGTTTTTTCAGAATCATAATTATATCCATGCTGCTGCAACCGCCTAAGGATGCAATCATCGTCTCTAAAGGGCGAAAAGCAAGATTGTGCCCACCAATTTCAGGATTGCCATCCATTTGTAATTTTGAGCCTACTGCATTGGTTGCTTCCAGATGAAACGCATCATCTACTCTATGTAAAGTGACTTTTGCCATTTTGTTTTTATTAGTTATTCAAATGTAATTCTTTTTGTGCCTCAGCAGAAACAGCCTTTTCTTTATGCCCGATAGCAAAAGGCAGAGATGCAAGGAACACTTTTTCTTTACTAAGCAAAGGCTTTAATTCAAGCAGTTGAGCCAGGCTTATTTTGCCCGTTGCATAATTCTTGCCTTTAATATGCTTGCCCTCTTTCAGCTTAATTTCATTCAGTACTTTTTCTGAACTTGCCCTTACATAAACTTCTATTTCAATAGAATTAGCAAGGCTCAGCCCATTATTGTCTTTGTATTTTTCGTAACGGTATTTAAAACCACCCAATGATGCATGCACATCCGATAGTACTGCTGCACCGGTTGGATAACTGCCGGCGCCCTTTCCTGAGAAAAACTGTGTGCCCGAATGTTCTGCTTCAATGGTTATTCCGTTGTACTCATTCTCTACATGATATAAAGGATCGGCAGGAGAGATGAACTGAGGCACTACCCATAGGCCAACTTTATTATTTGCCAATTTGTATACCTGTGCCACCTGGCGTACTTTATACCCATTGGCTTTAGCATACTCAATATCCTCAGGGCTGATGTTCGATATACCGTAGTTGAATATCTGCTCAGGCTTTACCAATAGGCCAAAACCATGCAGGGTTAGTATTATAAGCTTAAATAATGCATCATAGCTTTCCACATCAAGCGTTGGGTCAGCTTCGGCAAAGCCAAGGCGTTGTGATTCCTTAAGTGCAGTTGCATAATCCCATCCCTTGTTATATACCTGCGACAAAATATAATTCGAAGTACCATTGCACAAACCACGAATAGCGCTTATTGGCTCTTGTGAAAAATAGCTGTCGATTGTACGTAGGATAGGGATACTAGCGCACACACCTGCCTCGTATAAAAGCGATACATTGTGTTTTTCCTGTAAGGCCAAAAGCTCGGACAGGTTTTCGACTACCATCTTTTTATTCGCAGATACAGCATTTTTACCTGCTCTCAGGGCGCCTCCAATAATTTCAAAAGCTTCTTTCGAGTTATCAATTACTTCCACCACAAGGTTAGTGCTTTCATCCTGCAACACATCCTCTTTATCAAAACTCAGTAAATGGGTTTCCACTTTGCGTTTTTTCAACGCATCCTTCACCACAATTTTATGCGGCACTACTGAAGGTGTTTGAATATGTGTAAGCTCATAGAAGCCTTGTCCCACACAACCCAGGCCGAACAAACCTATTTTAGGTGTGTTCATTATTTTCTTGTAAAAATTTTGTATAGCCAATGTTAGTTTCGGCACTTCTATTAAAAAACCATCATGCCCATAAAGGGAATTTATCTCTTCGTAAATAGCTCCGGGAACATGCTCTGCCGTATATCTCGATTCAGTAGCAGGGAATAATAAATCAGATGTAATACCAACAGCTAATGTTTTGGCTTTGATAGTTGCCAGTACCTGCTTCACTCCGCCTCTGCCACGACCCACGTTATGCGAATCCATTATTTTAGAAAGTGCGTAATACGAAAATGCATTAAAACGCTTCACCAATTTATCGCCCTGGTAACGTTGATACGATGAAGCATTATATCCATCCGTTTTGGTATCATCCGTTTCTTTTTGTGTCTGCGAATAGGTTATATAATTGCGGTAACTCAATAAAGCAATGGACCGTGCCGCTTTCAGCCCCTCCGTACCTGCATCTGCACAAGATTCTTTCCAGGTTTGGTCAGCTTCAATAGCCAAGCGTTGGCTCTCACGGAATGCAATACCCCATGGAGAACTTACCGAATTAGATGCCACTACTATAAGGTGTTTAATAACATCTGGTGAGCTTATGGCCCACTCTATTGCCTGTTGCCCACCTAACGAACCTCCAATGGCAGTGTGTATTTGATCAATACCCAATTCGTTGCGCAACAGATCAAGTGAACCGACAATATCACGCACAGTAAGCAAAGGGAAATCGTGATAGAAAGGTTTGCCGGTTGCAGTATTCACAGACAAGGGCCCTGTTGAGCCATAGCAAGAGCCCAAAATATTAGCACAGACAATGAAATGTTTTGCAGGATCGAATACCTTACCCGCGCCAATAATACCCGGCCACCAGTCCTCTGCATCGGCATTAGCCGTAAGGGCATGGCATATCCATATAGTATTATCCTTTTCTTTATTCAGTTTGCCCCATGTCTGGTAAGCAAGGGTAAAACCTTGCAGGTTTTGGCCTGATTCTAACTGATAAGCGTTTTTATATTCGAAAGTATTATTCATTAGGTTGAGATTTAGGTTGAGGTTAAGATTAAGGCTTCTATGCTCTGCGAGGCAGATATCCTTATTGCAATAAAATGGAATAGGATATGCTATTGGCAGGACATGGGCATTCGTCCGCAACAACAAATAATAGAATTGCTGAAATTTCTCTTTCGAGATTTACCTAAAGGACTGTGTCTTTTGTTTTTCATGGCCTATGTAATTTTTATATGTCCCGTGTTGCCTTGGGCAGGAGTTGGCACCTTTTCTAAACTTAGACGGTTGCCAGAGGGTCTTCGAGCCTGATCTCTCACCTCTTCTGTATAACAATTACACCATGCTTTTATGCGTGGAGTAATTATTTGCGCTGCAAATGTAAGAAATATTTATTTAATGAGAAAAATCCCTATAAACAGACATCTCTAATAACCCGGCACTACTTCAAAATCTGCGAGCAGTAAAGCTTTATAACAAGATATGCTTCTGTCACACCTAGTTCACCTGCCTTGCTATAATCCTGGCAGGCGCTTATCTTATCATTCAGGCAAAAGAACAATAAGCCCCGGTTATAATATGCATCGCCAAAGCCCGGATCTATTTCAATGGCCTTATTATAATCGTCGATAGCTCCCTTTAAGTCTTTCAATTTATATTTCACAAATGCCCTGTTATAATAGGCAAAAGCAAATTCAGGCTCTATCTCTATTGTTTTATTAAAATCGGCAAGGGCGCTTTCGTATTTATCGTTGTTCTGTATCCTAACTATTTTATAGGTTTTATTTACCATTGTGTATTGTTTATCCTCGTTAAAACGGCTAAGCATCTCCATTTCTTTGCACTGACTTATACCCCGCTGAAAATATGCAATTGCAGAACCTGTATTTTGCTCTATTATATTGTTATAGTCTTTAATGGCATCGTTAAACAATTGCAGGTTGGTTTCCTGCACTGCCCGTCTCAGTATTATTCCTTCACTTTCATTACTGTCCTTATTTAAAACAAACAAAGCGCTATCCGTTATATTATCCGGTGCTGTGGTTTTTTTATTTACTATACAAAAATCATTGTAAACCTGTTTTGTTTTTTTCAGAAACACAGGTGAGCAAACTGTTTTCGCAGAATTCTTGTCACTCAGCATTAAATAAAATAAAGGCAACAGGCCAATGCTGGCAGTATCGGATAATTTCTTGCTATTATTATCAAAATCGGAATTGAGCGCTAACAAATGAGAAAGGTTTACCGAGTCATTTACCCGTTGAGAATTATCCTTGAAATGGCTGAGATCGCCCATTACCTTACCCGTATTATAATCAGCCTGCGCTCCTTTATAATCATGCAGGCTCTCTTTTAACCGCGCACGCTCGTTATATGCCTCTACAAAATAAGGGAACAGCTCAATCGTTTTATCATAATCACTTAATGCCCCCTGCAAGTCATTCAAGGCACACCTGAGTTTAGCCCTGTTAAAAAGTGCCTGTATATTTTTAGGGTTGAGCATTATTACCTTACTGAAGTCAGCAAGTGCATCATTATAATTGTTCTTATTAGACTCTATAATGGCCCTGTCGTAATAGGCAATGGAATTCAACGGATCATATATTATAACCGTATTAAAATCTTCCATAGCCTCCTTATCCTTATTCATCTTCATATAAGCCTCAGCCCTGCTGAAATAGGCAAGGGTACTGGCAGAATCTATTTTCAATGCTTTGTTATACTCTTCAATTGCGTCGTTATAGTTGCTCATATTCGCATTAACCATGCCAATGCGCACATAAATCTCTTCATTTTTAGGATTTAATACGAGTGCCTTATTATAATACACTAAAGCGCTGTCGAACTTATTCAGCGCGTTTTGGGCCATGCCTAAGCACAGATATAAGTTTTCATTAACATATTGCATGCTTAATACTTTATAACAATCTTTTATTGCACCATTATAGTCCTGACTGGATAATTTGGAAAAAGCTCTTTCCATGTATAATTTCGGGTCTTTTCCCTGAATCGAAATAAGCTGGTCAACATCCCTGATGGCCCCTTCATAATCGCCAAGGCGGTATCTGACAAAGCTCCTGTAATGATAGGCGTCCGAGAGGTACGGGTCATACATATTAACTGCAACATTCAAGTCTGCTTCAGCACCTAAATCATCGTTAAGATAGTATTTGCACACTCCCCTGAAAAAATATGCATCGTATTGGCCCGGTTTTGTCTGGATGCAAACATCGAGTTTTTGTATCGCATCAAAATAATGGCTTGCAGCTATATCTTCCCTTGCTTCTTGCAGGTATGTACTCGTATTAAACTGCGAAAATGCGTTTAAAGAAAAAATAAACTGAAGAATAAAAAGCAAACGGCATTTTGATAACGACATAAAAGACTTCTCCCAAAAAATTAAAATCACAATTTACTGAATATATGGAGAAATTCAGGCAGGTTGCTGCATCAAAAATAGCTTATTTTATCTTTTAATCTGAGTGGCTCTATACTGAGAGGTGTGGGCACTGAAATAACCCAACGCATTATTCGAGATATTTGAAACCGGATTGGCAGGTGTTACATTGGTCGAGCCGGAAGCCTCGCCCACTGTAGTAAGGTATGTATACGCGCCTTTATCAATACACTGCATTTCAATCTTAACACTATCGCCCACATTTAACCTATGGCGTATAGGGTATGCAATATATTTTCCGTTAAAATACTGGTCATCTATACAATCAATATTAGTTTGCAAGGTATCATTTACGGTTTCAATAAAGCGGTAATAATTGGCAACAGCAGCAGGATCCTGAAATACAACATTGGGTGTATAACTGGTATCATTACCTCCTCTGAATCCGCCAATATGCTGCTGCACCACCAGTGTATCGAACGTAACCAACTGGGGCATTGTACTTGCAGACGTATATGTTTGGCCATTAGAAATAACGGTAAGTGTATAGGTGCGGCCCGGTATACCCATAATTTTTTTGGTATGATATGTGCCCGGTGTTGCAGTCTCAAATAAGGTATCTACTATACCCGTATTATCAGATATGGTAACAAAGGCGCCATCGACTGGCGGAAACGTATTGGGCAGACTGAAGTTCACCGTTTGATTTAAAGTAACGACATAAGGCCCCGGTTGATCGCTTATGTTGCCTACTATTACAATGACAGGAGAAGCCGAATTCAAATCGATGTTAATTACCTTTTGACACGAAGCAGCTAACAGCCAATAACTAATGGCCACAAGCATTATATATTTAATCTTCATTTTCAAAACTTAAAATTATAAGACACTGATGGTATTATACCAAATAGCGAAGTAAGTACTGCCTGTGTTTCCTGCGCATTGTTAGGGTTCTGCTGGAATGTAATAGAATAGGCGTTCCACCTGTCATACACATTATAAACCGAAAATGCCCATTCGCCCTGGAAATGGCCATGTTTTTTGCACTTAAAGGTTGCCCCTACATCCATCCTGTCGTAATCGGGCATACGGTAACCATTGCGCGATGTATAGTAATAAACTACGTTTCCATCAACTTCATACTTGCCACTTGGGAAGGTTACAGGGTAGCCGGTATTATATATCCATGTAGCTGAAAAGGACCACTTGTCATTTAGCTCATATATCACTACTACATCCACATCATTGGTAATATCCTGTCTTGCAGGATACCAGTTACCATTATTAATGCCAGGTATCTGTATTTCGGTTTTCGAATAGGTATAACCCAGCCATCCGTTCAGTTTTCCAAACTTCTTTTTAAAGAAGAATTCGGCGCCATATGAACGGCCATTACCGTACAATAACTGACTCTCCACACTCTGGTTCAACAATAGCTGAGCGCCATTTTTATAATCGATCTGGTTTTGCATTATTTTATAATAGGTCTCTACCGAAAATTCGTACCTGTTGTCGTCAAAGTTGCGGTAATACCCGACAGAAAACTGATCGGCAATCTCAGGTTTTACATTGTTACTGCTGGGTATCCAAAGGTCTGTCGGGTTCGACGAAGTAGAATTAGATAACAGGTGCAGATTCTGCACATTCCTGTCGTACGAGGCTTTTATAGATGAAACCTCGTTAAGCATATAATTGGCATTGAACCTTGGCTCAGGGTTTATATATGTTTTAACAAACTGTCCGCTCGAATATTTAGCAGAATCGCTTGCTATACCACTGGCATCATAATTATAAAAGGTACCTGCCCCCATTAAACTAAACGAAGTAAGCCTTATTCCAGCCATGAACCTCAAGCGCTCACTTACTTTAAATTCATCTGATGCATACACCGAGCCTTCCAAGGCATAACGGGTTTGTATATTGGTATTATTAAAAATAGAATCGTTTGCCACTAAGTTGCCGGGTACAATGGTGTGGTAGGTGCCATTAAAGCCAAATAGTATTTTATTCTTAGAACTCGGGAAGTATTGAAACTCCTCTTTTAAGCCCCAGTCTTTTATTACTGACTGTATACCCAGATTAAGGTTTGCAGCAGTAATGCTTATATTATAATTGTAGTTGCTGTAAATTACAGATGTGTTCGAAAAAAGCTTTGGGCCGTATATGTGATTCCACCTGAAGGTGCCAGTGGCATTACCCCAGTTAACACCAAAAAGTTTATCGGCGCCAAGCACATCTTTACCAAAATAACCCGATATATATATCCTGTCCTTATCGCCAAATGTGTAATTGCCTTTTGCATTAAAATCGTAAAAATAAAGGCTGCTATTCTTCAAGGCAGTATTGTTCGAGAGCTTCAGGAAAAGGTCAGCATATGTCCTTCGTCCTGCAATTAAAAACGAGCCTTTCCCTTTTTTTATTGGCCCTTCGAAATTCAAGCGCGAGGCGATGAACCCTATACCGCCACTTAAATGATAGGTTTGGTCGTTACCGTCATTCATCTTAATATCTTCTACCGAGGCAAGGCGTCCACCAAACTGAGCCGGCATACCACTCTTATATAAGGTCACATCTTTTATAGCATCGGAATTGAAGACGGAGAAAAAACCAAGCAAGTGCGAAGCATTATATACAGGGGCATCATCGAGCAATATCAGGTTCTGGTCCGATGCACCACCACGTACATAAAAGCCACTGTTACCATCTCCTGCCGATATAACTCCAGGCAATAATTGCATGGTCTTTAATACATCTTTCTCGCCAAAGAACACAGGTATCTTGCTTATAGCTTTTACATCCAGCGATATGGTTCCGGTCTGGGTGCTTGTAACATTCTCATTTGCTTTCGCTCCTTGCACATGCACTTCCTGTAATGATTCACCGGCATTGGCCAACCGTATATTCTGCTTTACATTCTGATGCAGCGATATTTTAACCGAATCGATCTTATATCCCAGATAACTATACAGAAGCGTATATGAACCTTCGTTCAGAGTTATTGAATAAAAACCATACTCATTGGTACTCACCCCCGTTGCCTCTAACTCCCTAACAGATACAAGTACCCCAATAAGTTCTTCGCCTGAGGCAGAATCTTTTATGGTACCGCTAATGGTAAATTTTTGCTGGGCTTGAGCAACAATTATATTGCTCAGTAATAAAACGGCTAATAACCAGGTATTTTTTATCGACATAAACGGTCCAAAGGTACTCTTATTTAGGTACAGGAATTAAAGAAAACAAAACGATTATTTACATATTCTATTGCTTTAAAAACTATTTGAATCTCCTTGTTTTATAGGCTATAAGGGCTTGCCTTATCTACTGTTAATTCCTATTTAAAGTAAACTCACTATCTTTCCGTCTCTATTAGTCATAACCAATTAGACGACAACCCATTGAAATTACTTTACGCATACTTAAAAAACTATAAATGGATGCTATTGCTGGCCCTTGGCCTTGCAACCATTAACCAGGTGTTCTCCCTGTTCGACCCGATGATATTCCAACGTATTGTGGACAGGTATTTATCGAAAATAGGCACTGTCAACTTTGCCACATCTGAATATATTAGAGGTGTGATGATACTTATAGGTATGTCGATGGGTGTGGCTATGGTATCGCGTATTGCAAAAAACTTTCAGGATTATTTTACCAATGTAGTAACCCAAAAAGTTGGGGTACAGATCTATACCGATGGATTAAGGCATTCGTTGGAATTACCATATTCAGTATTTGAGGACCAACGCAGCGGAGAAACATTGGGTATTTTGCAAAAAGTGCGCTCAGATGTAGAAAAGATCGTTCTCTCCGCCATAAGTGTATTATTCACCACAGTAGTTGGCATTGTGTTTGTATTTGTATATGCCATGAAGATATACTGGCTCATTGCACCTGTGTACTTTTCGTTGGTACCTATTTTAGGCTTTGTAAGCTCATACCTGAGCAAAAGAATAAAGACCGTACAGAAAAAGATTGTATCGGAAACAACTGCCCTGGCAGGTTCTACAACCGAATCGCTCCGCAACATTGAATTGGTAAAAAGCCTTGGCCTTACCGATCAGGAAGTGAACAGATTAAATGCAACAACCACAAAAATTTTGGGCCTAGAATTGAGGAAACTGCGTTTTATCCGATTCATCAGCTTTATACAGGGAACAACTATCAACTTTTTACGTAGTTGCCTTTTGTTTATGTTCTGTTTTCTCATTTTCAGAAACAGGCTCACATTAGGACAGATGTTTGCTCTGCAGTTTTATTCCTTCTTTATTTTCGGGCCACTGCAAGAATTAGGTAACATTATCAATACCTTTAGAGAAACTCAGGTATCGCTGGGTAACTTTTCTAAAATACTTAACACACCTAAAGAGCCTAAACCGGCTAATCCGGTAAATGTTAACGTTATAGAAACACTGGAGTTTAATGATGTATCATTCAAGCATCAAACAGCAAAGACACATGCGCTGGAAAATATATCGTTTAAAGCTGGGCGTGGCCAGACCATTGCCTTTGCGGGTCCATCCGGTTCGGGTAAAACAACTCTGGTGAAGTTATTAGTAGGGCTTTATACTCCACCAAGCGGAACCGTTTTGTATAATGGTATTTCGGGCAAGGATATTGACCTTGACAAATTACGTGAGCAGATAGGCTTGGTAACACAGGATTCCCAATTATTCTCAGGCAGTATAAAAGAGAATTTATTGTTTGTCGCACCCAATGCCACTGACCAAGAATGCCTGGATGTATTGCATAAAGCAGCCTGCGAAAATTTATTAGCCAGAGCTGATAAAGGGTTAGACACAGTAATTGGCGAAGGCGGTGTAAAAGTATCGGGCGGAGAAAAGCAAAGGTTATCCATTGCCCGTGCATTGCTGCGTAAACCATCGTTACTGGTGTTTGATGAGGCAACCTCTGCCCTCGATTCACTTACCGAAGAAGAGATAAGTAAAACCATTCGCGATGTATCGCAAAACAGCAGCCTTATAACCATATTAATAGCTCATAGGCTATCTACAATTATGCATGCCGATAAAATATTTGTACTTGAAAAAGGCCATGTTATTGAATCGGGCAAGCATGAGGAGTTATTAGCATTAAAGGGATTATATTACGCTATGTGGCGCCAACAAATTGGCGAATGGAGGAACAAGCCGGCTAAAGAAATGGCTTAAAAAAAGCTGCTTCTTTATCATTTGGAAATCTCAAAAATTCAAATTACATTTGAGGTAATGTATTAATATACCTACCATGAAAAAATATACACTTATTGCAGGTTTACTTTTGGCATTTGCAGGTTTAAGCAATGCGCAATTGGCTTACCAAAGAGGCACTTTTCAGGCTAATGTAACAGAAGGGAATACCTTCTCGAATTACTCCACACAAATTTCCTCCCCTACACAGGAAGTTGGCTGGGGGCACTTTGTAGGTTGCCGCGATCCGCTGTCGCTGGAATATGGAATCAGCAATCGTATTAGTATTGGCCTAAGCTCAGGTAGCGATTATTATATGCTCGACCCTCGTCAGTTCTATGGCTTGGAGAACTCAAACAACCAGATAAAGGCACTTGCATCTGAATTTACCATTGATGGTGCATACCACTTTTATGTAACCCGCCATCTGGATATTTCCGCAGCTCTTTCATTGGGTTCTACCACGATTTCATTTAGCGGAACCAATGGCTATCAATCAAACCCAGACACTTATAAAAACAGTTTTCTGGCAAATGATGGCTCCTTCAACTATACTGCAAAGGGTGGCATAATACGCACAGGTATACATGCACGTTATTTCCTTGGGCATATTGGTTTTGTGGCCATGTTCACCATGTTTAGTGAAAGTGCTACTCAGCAAGCGCCTAAAGGAACACCGGGACTATACAGCACCAGTATAACAGGCTTTGCCAAAGAATTTGGTCTTTGCTGGCGCTTTAAAAAATAGGTTTTCGCTTTATGGAGCAAATAATATGGAAAGACTTCGAGAAAGTTGAACTGCGTGCAGGCACTATTCTCGAAGTCTTTGATTTTCCGGAAGCACGCAAACCTGCTTACAAGCTTAAGATCGACTTCGGAGAGTTTGGTATTAAGTGGAGCAGTGCGCAAATTACAAAGCTTTATACTAAAGAGGAATTACCGGGAAGGCAGGTAGTTGCAGTTATCAATTTCCCTGAAAAGCAGATTGCTAATTTTATGTCGCAATGCTTGGTAACGGGCTTCCCAAATGCCAATGGCGATGTGGTGTTGACTTCATTATCGCATCCTGTACCTAATGGTGCGAAAATGTATTAAATTTTACTGCCTGTTTATTCAACACAGAGTACACAGAGAATAAAGGAGTTACACAGAGTTAATTTTGGTTTTATTAATATTATTTCTCTGTGAAACTCTGTCCACCCTGTGTTCTCTGTGTTAAAACAAAACACTAAGCTTTCCTTAACGTTATTACTGTTATCTCTGGCCATATGCCCACCCTGCCCGGGAAACCAATATAACCCAAGCCACGATTTACATATAGATACTTTTCATTCTCTTTGTACAAGCCTGCCCATCTATCGTAACGCAAGCTGGCAGGAGAGATTTTAACATAACCAATTTCAACACCAAACTGTGCACCGTGCGTATGACCTGCAAGTGTTAAGTGTACATGCACCGGGTTATTCATCACTTCTGCCTCCCAATGTGTAGGGTCGTGCGACATTAGTATTTTAAATGAATCAGGCTCGGTACCTGCAAGGGTCTTTTTTAAATCGCCGTATTTGCTGAAGCCGCCTCTGCCCCAATTTTCTAAACCAAGCAATTCAATATGTCCGCCATTCCTTTCAATCTTCATATTCTCATTACGTAGTAATGTAAATCCCAATTGCTTGTGTATGGCATAAAGCTTTTCCATGTTGGCATGCTTAGCTTCAGGGGATGGCCATTCCATATAATCGCCGTAATCGTGGTTACCTAATGAGGAATAAATACCCATAGGCGCTTTCAGTTTGTTGAACACATCCATCCAGGGCAACATTTCGCTTGCCTGATTATTTACAAGATCTCCTGTAAAGAACATAATATCCGATTTCTGCTCATTGGCCAGGTCAACTGCATGTTGCACAGCCTCCTTGTCATCAAAACTACCTGAATGTATATCGGATAGTTGAGTAATTTGTATACCATCAAATTCTTTTGGCAGGTCCTTAAACGAAATTTCTGCTTTATGTATTTTAAAATTGTATTTACCTTTTGTAATTCCGTAAACCATGCCTGTAAAAGGTATTGCCGCAACTATGGCTCCGGTGTTAGCAATAAATTTTCTGCGCGATTGAAAGAACTCAACGGATGAAGCTTGTTCCTTTTTGATGAGTTTATACGGCAGCACACCGATGAATCTCAACAAGCGGAATACATCTTCCACCAATAAAAATAAAATATAGAACAACTTAGGAATATAGGAAGTAAATAACAGACCTGCCATGAACTTGAACCAGCCGCCTGCAAAGCCAAATTTGGGTGATTGCAAAACAGCCGTATACAATATGAGTATATAGCATGCTCCATTAAGAAGCCAAAATAACCATGACAAACGTTTTTTAGTCTTCCCGGAAAAAGAACGGATGGAAGTCCTTATACCCGAAAAAACATACAGGTCTATAAGTACAAAGACTGCGAGAATGATGAATAATACACTGTATACTTTAGCTGCAGTTATCATATACGTTACCTTTTATTTATCCAGTTAGCAATATCGTTAATTACATACATGGGTACGTGTCCCTGTTTCTCATATTCTGCTGGAACACTCTTACCTTCTCCTTCCATAAATAAGTGGTTTAGCTTAGGGTACGAATGGAAAGTCACATTCTTTTTATCGCCCAGTTTTTCTTTCCATAAATTATAATCAACCATGGTAACCTGGTAATCGCGTTCACCCTGAATGAGTAATATCGGCATAGTAAGGTCTTGCGCCATTTTTATCTGGTTATAGTGATTAATATCTATCCAATAGGGTGCAGCAACATTATAAGGCAACAGGCTATCAGGGGTATTGGGTTTCAGGTCTGGTTTTTTTGCAAGTTCAAGTTGTTTATCCATAGCTGCAACTCTTTCTGCATTACTGCTTTTGTGAGCAGATACAGTATCTAAGGATGACAGATAAGTGTTCTGGTATATCATTACATCTTCCAGCAAGCGCGAATCACCCGCCATCATAATAATGCCTTTTATCTTTTTGCTTTCGTGGGCAATGCGCGGTGCAAGCATAGCGCCAAGGCTATGGCCCAATACATAGATGCGGTTTGAATCGAGGCAAAGTTTATATACTACATATTTCGGAACATCGCTTTCTTTTTTTATTTCTGACTTATTCGAATCTACATTTAATTGACCTAATTTACCTACCATATTTACCGCAGATATAACATCATCAATAGTCTCATCTTTCACCGTTGCCTCATGCAAATTTTTAGCCATTTGTCCGCCGTAAACCTTTGTTCGTTTATCGTAACGGATAGTTGCAATGCCTTTTCGCGCAAGGCCTATAGCTAAGTCTTTAAAAGTTTTGTTCGGGCCAATTGTTTCATCCCTATCGTTCGGGCCGGATCCATGCACTAATATTACAACCGGTGGATTAGGTACATTCTTCGGAAGTGTTAATGTGCCCGGCAATTTATAATCTCCTGTGGTAATAGTAATTTCTTTTTCGGTATAAGCCCCAACACTGTCGTATGGTGGTGGCGTATATTTTGGCCCGCCAACCTTTAATGGGTCAACAAAGTGGAAACCTATGATACGAAGTGAAGCATTAAAAACAAGTTCGATATCGAGTGTTGCATTTTTAAGGTGACATAAGGTATAGGTCTTATTCATTGTCTTACCACGCTCTTCATCTACAAATGAATAATCGCTTATAGTGCCAAGCTGCTTGAAAGCACCATCCATTGCAGTTTTAAAAGCATCTTCCGCTAATTTTTTAGCCATTATAGAATCGAACATACCGTAAGCTTCGTGGTATTGGGCATTTTTAAGATAGCCTGCAAAATCGAGCGATAATTGCTTTTCGTCTTTTTGGGCAAATGCAGTTATAGCAAACAGCGCGAATAAAAAAGCAATCTTAAATCTTAGTGAATTCATATTTTTAAATATCCGGCAAAGGTACTCAAACCTTTGAAAAAGGAACCAGTAATATATGCTGGCAGGCCGTGTGGGTGTCTCTCCATACCCTATTGATGGTGTCGCTCTCCATCATGGCATTCATGCCCATATAAGGCATTATAGAATCTACGCAATCCAACACAATGCGCGATGTCTTTTTACTCAGATTACTTATTGCGGTTTGGGTCTTAGTACTTAGTTTATCATTTGCAACTATCTCTTTCCAGGAGGCATCTGCCAGTTTATAAAAACTATCTGATGCTCTTATAAAATTGTTCTGTTTCTCCCCTATCAAATGTTTTACAAACTCCATGCGGCCTTCTGTAAGCGACCAGGTCTTTTTGTTTTCCCTTAACATTGTATTTGCTTCTTCCAGAAAATGCCTACACAAGCCAAGCGTAAGCGCAGCAAATGAAGCTTCGGCAAATTGCAAAAACGGATATTGATAAATGGGATGCTTGTAAAACAGATCTGTAATTGACAGGTCAAAGGTCATAGCTTCCGGAACAAATGCATCTTTCACTATAATACTATGGCTCTCGGTAGCTTTCATACCAAAGGCGTTCCAGTCCTTCTGAATTTTCACCTGTTTGGGTTCGAATATAAATGCTCGTATCTGTTTTGCACTTTCATTAATAATAACATTGGCAGTATAGGAAGTGGCAAAAGGTGCACCGCTACAATAACGCCAGCTACCCGTTACTTTATATCCACCCTTTACTTGCTTTGCAATGCCTGTCGGCGCACCACTGCCTGCAATAAGCGATTTACTTCCTTTAAATACTTTACTTGCGATTTCGTTCTGCATGTAGGCATAAAAATATCCTCCACCCGAACCAATGGTTATGGCCCAGCCCAAATTACCATCTATATATCCGGCCTCATCAAATAACCTTAGGGCATCCGGCATAGGCATCATCAACCCATCGTCCTGCTTCGGAATAAATAGTTTGAAATAATTTTTCTTGTAAAGTAACTTTAACCAGTCGGTAGGAATTTTACCCGATTGCTCTGCTTTTAACGACTGGCTGCGTATTTTATCTACTAAACTCTTCTCAAAAAAACCCATACGCTTTAAAATGTAATTACCATATCGTTAGGCTCCACATGCACCAATACATCTGTAATAATTGGCATTTCGTTAAGCACGGCATCTTTTACATGATGAGCTATTGCATGGCCCTCGTTCACGGTTATTTTCCCGTCAACTACTATGTGCATATCTACTAAGTAGTGCATGCCCATTTTACGGAGAAAGCATTTTTCTACTTCTATAACACCGGCTACTTTTAATGGAATTTTCTTAACCTGTTCTTTCAATTCCTCGGGTGGTGCAGCATCCATAAGCTCGTTGAGGGCAGGTTTAAATATGCGTATGGCGTTAAAAGCAATGATACCCGATGCCACTATAGATGCATATGCATCGGCAGCTACAAACTTTGGGCCACCCACTACCGCAAGTAATATACCAATGAATGCCATTAACGATGTAATTGCATCGCTGCGGTTATGCAGGGCCTCAGCAAGTAAGGCAGTGCTGCCAAAGTTCTTGGCTTTTTTATGCATGTAGCGGTACACCATTTCCTTAACTATTATAACGCCTATAAGTACATACAAGGTAAATGTTTCTGGTACTGCAGGTGGATGCCACAAACGGCCCAATGCCCTGCTGGCAATAGCAATGGCAGTAAACAATAAAAACACCACCACTGCAATAGATGCAATCGGTTCTGCTTTTCCATGGCCATACGGATGATCTTCATCGGGTTCTTTAACAGCGGTGCGTATACCTATCCATACAATAGCTGAGCTCATTACATCGGAGAATGATTCTGCTGCATCGGCCATTAAAGCATTTGAATTACCAAAAAAAGCAGCCACACCTTTAAGCGCTGCCAGGAACAGGTTTACCAGTATAGATAATATAACAGGCCTGGCGCTTGCCTTGCCCAAAAGAGCGGTATCCTGTTTGCGGTTGTTATCCATTATTGGGGTTGAACTATTACAACCAAAAGTATAAATTAAAACAATAGAACACGGATGGAACGGATTAGGCGGGTTTTCACTGATTTCATCCGTTTATATCTGTACTATCCGTGTTATCTGTGTTCCATTCATTTTTTAGTAACAATTTAGTGCAACAACCTACAAAACTTTTTTCTACTTTTGCAGCGTAACCAAAACAATCACTAACCAAAGATGGATAGTGGGCCGAGTGCACAGACATATTTAATTATCTCCGTCTGAACCTGTTAGTTCTTCTAGGCTAACCGTGGACGACGGAATAAAAACAGCTTAGAAGATGTAAAAAGCATCTTATAAATTCATGTATAAAGCATACTGTATTGCTTTGTACTATTTAAAACAGGAGGTAGCCTATGGAAACAATCGAGAAAGAAAGAAAACTGAAAATGCCCAACCTTAGCTTCGGGAAATCAGGTAATTCGCAAAACAGCTTCGACCCCATTATAGCAGGCAAACTTAAAAGCGCTGCAAAAGCCACTAAGGAAGAGTTATTTACCAACCTCGATACCTGCGAAAGCGGCCTTACCGAAGAACAATTAGCCGAGAAACAGGAAAAATTCGGCCCGAATGAAATAGCGAGCGAAAAAGCCCCTGCATGGTATATACAGTTTATGCAGGCATGGATAACTCCATTTAATGGCATACTTATTGTTATTGCAGCCATATCGTTCGTTACCGACGTAACCATGGCGGCCACCCCTGCTGAGCGCGATTACTCAACCGTGGCCCTTGTAATGAGCATGGTGTTATTGAGTACTATTATACGTTTCTGGCAGGAATTCCGCAGCAACAAAGCAGCTGAAGAACTGAAGAGCATGGTTAAAACCACTGCTACCGTTATGCGCCAGCACATTGGTAAAAAAGAAATAGATATAAAAGAATTGGTACCCGGCGATATGATATTCCTTACTGCAGGCGATATGATACCGGGTGATTGCCGCGTTATCTATTCCAAAGACTTATTCGTGAGCCAGGCCATGCTTACCGGCGAGGCCCTGCCCGTAGAAAAAAAGGATACCGCTATTGAAGATGCCGATAAAAAACAACCATTAGAGCTGGAGAACATTTGCTTTATGGGCACCAACGTAGTGAGTGGCGCAGCAGTAGGCATTGTAGTTACTACAGGGGCACAAACTTTGTTTGGTTCTATCAGTAAATCGCTTACCGGCAAACGCCCTGAAACGAGTTTCGATAAGGGTGTGAATAGTGTGGCATGGTTATTGGTAAAATTTATGTTGGTAATGGTTCCGCTGGTGTTTCTTATAAACGGGTTTACCAAGCACAACTGGACCGACGCGCTTTTGTTTGCTATAGCAGTGGCTGTAGGCCTAACGCCCGAAATGTTGCCTATGGTGGTAACGGCTACTCTTGCCAAGGGCGCTATTAACATGAGTAAGAAAAAGGTAATTGTAAAACGCTTAAACGCCATTCAGAATATTGGGGCCATGGATATTTTGTGTACCGATAAAACGGGAACACTTACCCTCGATAAAATTGTATTGGAGCGACACCTGAATGTAGAAGGCGAAGAAGATGATGAGGTATTGAAGTGGGCTTACCTGAACAGCTTCCACCAGACAGGCTTGAGGAGCTTGCTTGATGTGGCTGTATTGGAACATGGTGAGGTAAAGAAGGTATTGGAAACGCAGGGCGAGTTTAAAAAAATTGATGAGATACCATTCGATTCGAAGCGCAGGCGTATGTCGGTAATATTGCAGCAAGGCGATAAGCACTTGCTTATTTGCAAGGGCGCGGTAGAAGAAATGATTGATATATGCGGACAGGCATTCGATCCGGGAGAGAACATGCAACTGCATGCTGAGCGCGATAAGATCATTCCGATGGATGCCAAGCTGAAGGAGAACGTGCTGAAGATGTCGCGCAAGATGAACGAAGAAGGGCTGCGCGTACTTATTGTAGCTATTAAAGAATGTGATGGCAGCCACCCGGTAAACTATGCTGTTGCCGACGAAAGCAATATGATATTGACGGGCTTCATAGGCTTCCTCGATCCTGCCAAGCCATCGGCCAAGCCTGCTATACAGGCATTACAACGTTTAGGCATACAACTAAAAGTACTTACAGGCGATAACGAAATTGTAACCACAAAAATTTGCCGCGATGTGGGCATACCTGTTACCAATGTATTGCTGGGTACCGAAATTGAAAGCCTCAGTGACCCTGAATTATTAGACAAACTGGAACATACCAGTATTTATGCTAAGCTTAGCCCAATGCAAAAGAGCCGCGTAATAAAGGTATTGCAAAGCAAAGGGCACACCGTCGGCTTTATGGGCGATGGCATTAACGATGCCGGCGCATTGCGCGATGCCGACGTAGGTATATCGGTTGATACGGCTGTGGATATAGCTAAAGAAAGCGCCGATATTATTTTGCTGGAGAAAGATTTGATGGTACTCCGTAAGGGGGTAATATATGGCCGACGCACATTTGGTAATATTATTAAGTACCTGAAAATGGCTGCCAGCAGTAACTTTGGTAATATGTTCAGTATGCTTGGGGCCAGTGCGCTGTTCCCATTCCTGCCTATGTTACCGGTGCAGGTGCTTACCCAAAACCTGCTGTATGATATAAGCCAAATAGCATTGCCATGGGACAGGATGGATGCCGAATACCTGGTGAAACCACGCCGTTGGGAAACAGGTGGCATTGCCAAGTTCATGTTCTACATCGGGCCAATCAGTTCTATATTCGATTATGTAACCTTTGCTATAATGTACTTTGTATTTAAGGCGCAAACGCCTGCCACACAGGGCCTGTTCCAATCGGGATGGTTTGTAGAAGGGCTGTTATCGCAAACACTTATAGTACATATGATACGTACCAAAAAAATACCGTTCATACAAAGTACAGCAGCTACACCGCTTACCATTATGACGGTACTTATTATGATTGCAGGTATCTATATTCCATTCTCGCCTTTTGCTGCAACCTTTAAGTTTATGCCGTTGCCTGCTCCGTATTTTGTTTACTTAGGCGCTATATTACTGGGGTACTGCTTACTTACACAGGTGGTTAAGGTTTGGTTTATTAATAAATTCAATCAATGGCTTTAGTCAATTAAGAATTAAAAATTACGAATTAAGAATCAAAAGACATTAAGCGCGTAATGAAAACCCTGGTCGGAAGGCTGGGGTTTTTAATTGAGCCAAAAGAATTATTGGGTATATTTGATTTTACAAACCCTCGCAATGAAGCTCAAACAATTTCTTCACATCGGTATTTTTTTATTTGTAACACTAGGGCTCCATTTTGGTTTTATGGCAATGGATAAGCCAGGAAGCATAGCAGCTTTAGTTTTCATTCCATTTATCTATGCTTGTGTCCACCTAATAAAGAGTTTAGTCTACCTATTTAAAAAGCAGAAACGCTCCTCTTTAAATTCATTAATCATTGGATTACTTTTTGCTCTGCTTGTTACTAAATTCTTCTATTATTACTATAGTCTACCTCTCTCCATCTTGTTCCTTATCTTTTCAATATGGGTGACTATGTTAACGTGGAAGAAAAACAGTGATAATAATTCAAAAAAGCATAAAGTAACCTTACTTGTACTTTTAGTATTAAACATTGGTCTTATTTCAATACCTGATATAACAATTGGTCATTATCTTAATCCCCGGGTATTAAAATGGCAAAGCCTTACCTGGAATGATTTCAAGAAAGCGCCAAATGACACATCTGATCATGATGCAGAAACGTATGAAAGAATCTCTTATAAAATCAATAGGGCTTACAATTATCCTCCTGCTATTGTATTTGCAGAAATGGACCCGCAAAACTCCTGGGTAAAAATAAAAGAAAAAATAAAATCAAGTGATATTGATTTGCTTCTTGAACATGAACAAGGGCATTTTGATCTAACAGAATTCTATACAAGAAAAATAAATGATAGCATTTCAACAGATTGGGGAAAATCTGAAAAAGAGATTGAAACAACTATACAATATTGGATCAAAGAAAAAGATTCAATGCAAAAAATTTATGACAACTTTACCAATCATGGTTTAAACGCCATAAACCAACACCTTTGGACAGTTTATGTGCAAAAAGCTTTACATAGTAACGAAGTACCAGATACGAAAGGATTAAAACATCTGGTATCTACATATCAAGAGGATATTTTCGCTAATAAGCCAACCGAAGAAATAGCAAGTGTAGATACTGCAAGTTGGAAAACATTATCAAAATATAATTTCACTATAAGATATCCTGCTAATTGGGAGTTAAGCACAAATGTTGATAGTGGGTCAGCTTTCATACTCATTTCCCCAAGAGATTCGATAAGTTCTTCCAGAGTTGCCATTGGCCTTAAAATTAACGATAGTGTTCAGGATACTAATATTGACTCATATGCAAATAGTATGAAAGCGGAAATAAACGCTTATAATACCAAAGCTCAGCTAATTGAAAAAAGGAGAGTACGATTTGGGACTAATAGCTTTTATTATATGCTCTTTTCACTAGAGAAAAATGGCAATAAATATAATGTAGAATTATGGTTTCTGGTTACAGGAAAGAAATCATACATTTTAAAATCTTTAACGTACACAGAATCATTTGATAGATATAGAAAAACAATAGAATCAATTATGGGCTCATTTACTTTAAGCCAATAATACTTCGTTGTTTTACATTGTTATTATCAATAACCCCAAAGGGGTTGTTCAAAACTAATTAACCATTTTATTTACTATAATAAATATTTAAGCTAATTTTGCTCACTGATCAGCTTATTGTTCATTAATGAGTTCGCGAGAGCTTCGCTGTTGCCTTGTAAGGTTCATTGACATAATAAAGGAGCAAGGGCAAAAAAAATACTCTGGTACGACATGGAGCGACACAAAACGACAATTATTAAGCCTCAATTAAAGTTATAATAGCTTAATAATCATGAGCTCCAATAGAAATTAAACGAGATGCGAATATCACCACCGGCCCACATGCACTAAAGTCGAATAGATACTTCGACAGGCACAGTGCGATAAAGCGAAGGGGGTAGCAAAGTGTAAAAATGTTTTTTGTATATAAAATTGAAAACCAACACGTTAGTGTGTAACAGGGAGGTAGCAGTTGCTACCCCCTTACCTGCCCCGCCCAAACCCTCACCCTTGAGGGGAGGATTCAAGGAATAAAGAATCTATTCTGAACCCCGGTGGGGTGACCTCTTTGTAGCAAAGCATACCCACCCCATTATTTAGCCCGTCGCAAGTTCATAAGTGCAATTGCAAGCATAGTGCTCGACGGGTTCTGTTTGTATTGTTTGTAATATCTACAAAGAGGTCACCCCGCTGGGGTTTAATCTGCCCCGCCCCAAACCCTCCCCTAGAGGGGTGGATACATTTAATTCTCTGCGGAACTCTGCGTGCTTTCTCTCTGCGTTCTCTGCGGTAAAAATTCATGGAAACACTTCGATAAACTCAGTGTGACTGTATTTCTTTGTGAGGCTTTGTGCTCTTAGTGTCTTAGTGGTAAAAAAACGAATACTGAGACTGCCACATCCCCACATATTTTATTTTAAAGGAAGGGGATTCGCAGTGACGGGAAACGGAAGAGATGCCTGCCTAGTCAGTCAGACAGGCTTCGTTCCTCAGCATGACAAAAATTCGTGAAATTCGTGACAAAAAAAATACTGAGATTGCCCGCCCGGCTCAAATGCCGTTCGGACGGGCTTCGTACCCCGCAATGACGGGAATTTGCGTCTTAGCGTCTCTGCGGTAAAATAACCTCAGAAGGAATCAATAGCAATCTTAAGCCACTCGGTGAATAGCTCGGGGTGTACCTTTATTTCAGTTTTCAAGTCCCCTATTTCAATCCATTTGTACTCCGAGGCTTCAGCAGGGTTGAGGTGCGGTTGTCCGTTATACAAACCCGTATATACATAATCAAACTCATGTTCTATGAGTCCGTTATCAAGCTCGGCACGGTATATAAATTCAAATTTCTTCTCTAAGTCAATATCAATGCCCATTTCTTCTTTCAGACGGCGTTTGGCAGCATCAAGGGTATATTCTTCGGGGTATGGGTGGCTGCAACAGGTGTTGGTCCAAAGGTTAGCAGAGTGGTACTTATCGCTGGCCCTGCGTTGCAAAAGCAATTGCCCGGCATCGTTAAACACAAAAACAGAAAACGCCCTATGCAAAAGTCCTTTTTGGTGCACTTCAAGCTTATCCATGCTGCCAATGGGCTCATCTTTGGGGTTCACTAAAATAACGTGCTCATTCATTGCCCTTAAAGATATTACTTAAAATGGTTTGCCATGCGTTTGCTTTATCACACCATTTGCCAAAGCAGGGAATACATTAAACAAACCTATGGTTAGTTTAGTCAAGAACGAATACTCAGATAGCTTTTGCAAGTAGCGGCTCAGCTTTATACGGCTTGAGAATTCCTTCTCCCAAAAGCTTTTGTAATTGGCAGCCAATTCAGGCTTCGTTATTTTACCTGCAAGATATTGATCGATATTATTCGCCAATACCCATGCCGACCTAAGTCCCATGCTCATGCCATTACCCACAATAGGCGCCATGCTTCCGGCCGCATCACCCAAAAAGAAAGCATCGTCGGTAACGGGTTCTTTAATAAGGAAGTTAATGCCACTTACTGTAACGGGTTCAGTAAAAACAAATTCAGCGGTGGTGAATATTTTCTGCAGATTTTTGTTTTTAAACAACCAGGTCTTTTCTAATTCAGGTATAGAATTATTTACCCTGTTCAGGTTCTTCGAATTAACTATATAACAGAGGCAGGCCTTATCCTCCTCAATGTTCGATATACCGCAGTACCCACCCGGAAAATTATGTATCTCAATCAAATCAGCATTCCGCTTAAGCTTTACGTGATACTTAATACCTACATAGTTAACGCCATTACTCGTCTCAGTTTTGTTTGGAGTTTTTAAGTTCGATTTTCTGCCGGTGGCATTACACAGTAACGATGCTGATATATCACCCTTATTAGTTTTAACCACATGCTCCTTTCCATCGCTACTAATATCCTGGGCTTTGGTGTTCAGCATAAATACTACTCCCAGTTTTTCTGCTTCGTTGAAAAGCATATCCTCTAACAAATAACGGCTAATGCCAAAGCCACCCAAGTCGAGCGATGTGGTAAACTCTTTATTATTACCTGAAGTCAGTTTGAAATTACGGATGACCGGCAGTTTATGTGCAGTTAAAGCAGGACAAATACGTTGCAAGTAATTATATGACTCCATAGAAATATACTCGCCACAGACCTTATGCCTTGGGTAGTTACCCTTTTCGACCACAGCAACAGTATACCCGCGCTTCTTTAGGTCAATAGACAAGGATAGCCCAGCAAGTCCGCCGCCAATTATAGCTATATCGTACTTCATTCAGTTGCAATTACTATATACCTAAAGGCCCAGCTCCATGTTACTGAATATTTTGTAAAGCCGGCCTGTTGCACTACCGCTATTAATTCGCTTTTCCGGAACCCACGTTTTACAGATAGCGGCGCATCGTTCTTTACCAAATACGATTTCGAGAAAAGAGCGGTGAGCACCTTGATACTATAATAAGCAAGCCAGTTGCGATGCAGGTCGTTAGCCAGTATAATACAATTGTGGGCCTTGCCAAATTTAAATAAACTCACTATCTCAGCATCGGTAAGGTGGTGCAAAAACAAACTGCAATGAATAACATCTATCTTCTTAAGTAGCTCTGATGATATGTTTCGGTAGTCGTCGCAAATAAGCTGTTTGTTGGTTAGGGCAACAAGGTTCTGCTCTGCATAATCAACGCAATCTTGTTTTAAGTCCAACCCGTAAAAGGATAAGTTTGCGTTCCTCTTTTCAGAAAACCTGGAAAGCTGCTTAATAGAATCTCCGCCGCCAAAGCCAATATCTAACACATTGCGAATAGCTTTACCCATACCTAAAATTGTAGTCAATCCTTTTAAGGAAGCCTTATATCCGCCAAGGCGTTTATTAATAATGTCTAATTCTACCAGGTTCCGGAACAGGTCGGCTGTTGCAATAGAATCACCATCGAGGTATTCTTTATCGTTCGATCTATACTTCAACGGCATAATTCCGGCTAGAGTGATTAGGCTTGTGTTGCGGATTGGTATCAACCGATGAAAGGCGTAACATTTCAATATTCAGGCCGGGGCCAAAGGCGCATGAAAATATAGTCTTACTTTCCTGCTCATTCGCTTTTATTTTATTGAATATACTGTCGAGTATAAAAAGAATAGTAGGCGACGACATGTTGCCATATTGTTGCATGATGCTCATTGAGTCAGCTACATTATTAGCTGTTAAATGCAGGCTTTCCTGAACCGCCTCTACAATTTTTACTCCGCCGGGGTGTATGGCCCAGTAGTCAGTGTCGATTATACTGTCACCTAAAAAACCTCCTACTGCCTCCTGTATGTTCTCTTTTATAGCATCTACCACCTTCGGACTTAAATGCATGCGGAAGGCAGTGGAGCTAAGGTTCCAGGTCATAAGGTCAGCAGTATTAGGAATGTATCCTGTACCTATATCGTCAATTTGCAAAACCACTTTGTTTTCGGCCAGTTTATTTTTATTTCCGCAAACAACCACCGCTGATGCGCCATCGGCAAATAGCAAATTGGCAATAATATCTTCCTCTGCAGCCGAAGGATAAAAATGCAATGAACAAAGCTCGGCACAAACAATTAAAACACATGCCTGCGGGTTCGATTGAGCAATGTAATGCGCCTGCTTCACTGCTTTTAAAGCTGCATAGCAACCCAAGAAGTTAACAGCAGATTTCTCGGTGTGCTGCAATCCGTATTGTTCCGCCACCATAAACTCAAGGCCGGGTGCCATTAAACCTGTGCAGCTTACCGTAATAAGGTGCGTTATATCATCAGGCTTAACATCCGATTGGGCAAATAATTTATCAATAGCATCTGTTGCCAATGGCATAACTTTCTTCCGGTACAGTTCCATTCTCTTTTCTACCGGTTGTTTAAAATCACCATTGGTATATAGTTCGTATGTGTCTCCTTTGTAATCGGGTATGCAACTGTAGCGGGTTGTGATCTTGGTTTTTTTATTTAAAAAATTCAGCTTTTTAATAAAGTCGTTCCCTTCACCGTTTGCAAAGGCCTGGGTATAAAATCGCATCAGGTCATTGCTTTCAATCTTATGTTCGGGTACCGCAGTTGATATGTTGAGTATGTATGACATGGGGGATTATTTTAAAAGTAAAATTACAAAGAAGATATTATTGAGCAATGAAGACATAACAAGCATAACCATTGTGTTTTTAAAGTTGACCTGCGCCACATTCCTGAAAGAGCGTAATGCCCAGAATAAAAAATAGACGGTAGATGGCAGCATGACAATATTAAAGAGCAAGAAGTTGTTGATGGTTTCGCTTTTAAGAAAGGATATATAAACAAATAGGTTGGCAATAGTGAACATGAGCGCTGAAAACAGGAATGTACCATTTATGCCCAACAGCATACTCAGGGTTTTTACTCCATCCTTACTATCTGACTCGTGCTGGTATATTTGGGTTAATGGGTAAATGGTGGCAATAAAAAAGGATGAAGCAATTGCTGAGAATAGTACGGAAGGGTTTTCGAATAAGTGAAAAGAAGACAAAGCAAAAATATTAGCGCAGAATATCCATGCACCCTGAAAAACAAAAACGACTAAAAAGCCTATAACCGGCATTTTTTTGAGGCGTATGCTCCTGTTGCTGTATAGGCGTGATGCAATAATGTAACCGGCGACAAATACTGCAAAATATACATTGACTAAAAAAGATAAAATTATAGCTGAGCCATCCATAATGTTCGATACATGTAAAAGCAATTTGGTGGGTTTGGGTGGCGAGGCCAGTCCACCGATGGGGCCTTCGTCTCTGTCGTTATAGCTATTATACCCGTTACTTGATGGAAACACTAACAGGTGCCAAATGCCTATAACCAGTAATAATTGGTAACCGAAAGCAGGATGAATGTAGAAAAATGAAAAGAGAGATACAGGCAATAAGAATATTGAAAAGGGAAATCGCAGAAGTTTGATTGTGTCTTTCACGTTGCCGGGTAATTGGCTTAAATATAGTTTAAAATTTGATTGGCTTGTAGCGCCATTCGGTTAAAACTCATTTTAAATCGACCAACAAAGGTGAAAATATAAGGCGTGTACTTTGTTATGCTTCTATTTGAAAACATTACACAATTCACGGTTGTTTAAAACTTAATTGCTATTTTATTACATGTAATAAATTTATAGTGTAGTTTTGCCCTAACCGCCCCACCCAAACCCTCACCCTTGAGGGGAGGGTTCAAGGAAAAAGCTTTTTAATTTTATGTTTCTAAATCTTCGTGTAACTCTGTGCTATTTTATTCTCTGTATATTCTGTGATAAAATATTTGCGAAAAATATTTTACTCAAAGGGAAGAAAAAACATACAGTACCGCCAGAAACCGCCACTTTCCGCCAATAAGGGGTGGACAGAATAACAAAAATATTTTAATTTATATTACTGAAAACCAACGTGTTGAGGTGTAACAGGGTGGTAAAAGTGGGTACCCCCTATTCAATTACAAATTAGGAATTAAAAATTACGAATCGAGAACTCTGAGAAGTAAAGGTACCTGAGGTAATTGCAGTTCGCGTTAGGGATAGTAACGAAAAGCCCACAGCGTAGCGAGGACTTGCAGTGGATAGCCCGACCCGAGGGACGAGGGGAACGCCCAAAATAAAAAGGAATAGATGCTTCGCTAACTCAGCCTGACGATAAGCAATGACGAGAACCTACCTACTAACAAACTCACTCAAAGGAAACACCTTATCGAGGGCAACAGAACCGCGGTCGGTCTTGATCAAGGTACCACACTCAGCAGAAGGGTCGTGCTCGAAGTAAAGTATGGTTTTATCGTTGGCATACTGAGCAAACAAAGATTCTTTGTCTTTCATGGAATCGAGGGGGCGGGTATCGTAAGCCATTACATAGGGCATACCAATATGCCAGCGCGAAGGGAAAAGGTCGGCACAGTAAATGAAGTTATGGCCCTTGTAGCTTATCTTAGGCAACATCATCGATTCGGTATGGCCCTTGCAATAGATAACCGAAAAAGGCAATTGCTTAGAGCCGTCGCCTTCAACCATTTTTAAATGACCACTTTCTTGTATAGGCAAAATGTTCTCTTTCAAAAAACTGGCTTTCTCGCGAGGGTTGGGGTTTGTGGCCCAGTCCCAGTGAGCGGCAGTGCTCCAGTATGTTGCATTTTTAAAAGCAGGCTCGTAACCGGTGCGGTCGCTGTTCCACTGTATACTTCCCCCGCAATGGTCGAAGTGCAAATGGGTAAGGAACATATCAGTAATATCGTCACGTTTAAAACCATGCTTAGCCAATGACTTATCTAATGTATCATCGCCATGCAAATAATAATGCCCAAAGAATTTAGGGTCTTGCTTATCGCCCATGCCGTTATCTATCAGCACAAGGCGGTTGCCGTCCTTAACCAGCAGGCATCGCATGGCCCAACTGCACATATTCACTTCATCGGCCGGGTTCAGCTTGTTCCACATCGACTTGGGTACAACGCCAAACATAGCGCCACCATCCAATTTAAAGCTTCCGGCATGTATAGTATATAGTTCCATAACAATAGGTTGTCAATATCTAATTAAGACCAGTAAATAATATGCCCAAAGTTAGATTTATTTTTGTGTAGAGTGAATGGAACGCAGATGACACAGATGATTATGATAAACACAGATAAAACAAGAGTTCAATTTACACTCATAACTTATAATTCATAACTCATAACTATGAGAGTACATTTAATAGCGATCGGCGGTAGCGCCATGCACAACTTGGCCATTGCCTTGCATAAAAAGGGAATAACCGTAACCGGTTCAGATGATGAAATTGTGGACCCTGCCAAGAGCAACCTGCAGAAGTATGGTATTTTACCTGATACCGAAGGCTGGGATGTAAACCGCATTACACCTGATATTGATGCTGTAATATTGGGTATGCACGCCACCGGAGATAACCCCGAACTAAAACGCGCACAGGAGCTGAACCTTAAAATATATTCGTACCCGGAATACCTGTACGAACAGACAAAAGATAAAACCCGTGTGGTTATTGGCGGCAGCCATGGCAAGACAACCATTACCGCTATGGTGTTGCATGCTATGCGCTACAACAATAAGCAGTTCGACTATTTAGTTGGTGCGGCGCTAGAAGGATTTGAAACCAGTTTACATTTATCGCACGAAGCGCCAGTAGCCATATTTGAAGGGGATGAATATTTGGCATCTACATTAGATAAGCGCCCGAAATTTCTTTTATACAAACCCCAGATAGCCCTTATATCGGGTATTGCATGGGACCATGTGAATGTGTTCCCGACTTACCAAAGCTATTTAGATCAGTTCGAAAAATTTGTAAAAGAGATGCCTGTGGGTGGTACACTTGTATATTGTAACGACGATGAGGAAGTGCGTAAGTTGGCAGAACTTATACCTGCCGGAGTAAACAGGGTGCCTTACGGTTTACCTGAATACACAGTAGAGAATGGCATTACCACCTGGAAAGAAAAATGGGGTGACACTCAATTAGAAATATTTGGAAAACACAACCTGCTTAACCTGAACGGTGCAAAACAAATTTGCCAGTTGTTGGACTTAACCGACAAACAATTTTTAGAAGCAGTGGCAAGCTTTAAAGGCGCTGCACGCAGGTTACAGACAGTAGCACGTACACCTCAGACTACTGTGTATTGGGACTTTGCACATTCTCCATCAAAACTAAAAGCAACAATAGAAGCTGTGAAGGAGCAATTCCCCAACCGCAAACTGGTTGCCTGTATGGAACTGCATACTTTCAGCAGCCTTACCAAAGAGTTTTTGAAAGAATATAAAGGCACTATGGATATGGCTTATATACGTAAAGTTTATTTTAACCCGCATGTTATTGAACACAAGCGCCTTGCACCTATTACACCTACTGAGGTGAAGCAGGCCTTTGGTGGTAACGTGGAGGTTTATACCGATTCAGCCAGAATGATTACTGACCTGAAAGGTATGCAATGGAAAGACTATAACCTGCTTATGATGAGCTCGGGCAACTTTGATGGGGTGAATATTAAGGCCTTTGCAGAGGAGTTGGTGAAGGCTTAGCTTTTATTGCAAAGCTTTTGTCACACTGAGCTTGTCGAAGTGTCTAATTTTAATTTGGGCGTTCCCCTCCTGCGTCGGGTCGGGCTATCCGCTGCAAGTCCTCGCTACGCTGTGGGCTTTCCGCTTCTATCCCTAACGCAAATACAAAACGCCGACAAATAAAAAAGGGAGACCAAAGCCTCCCTTTCTAAATTATTTAAAATGAACTTATGCAGCCGGTTGTGGCTTAGGCATAAGCACCTTCTTAGACAATCTGTATTTACCAGTCTTAGGGTCGATAGCAATAAGCTTAACCTTAACAATATCGCCTTCCTTGATAATACCTTGTAAAGAGTCAAGGCGTTTCCAATCTATTTCAGATATGTGCAACAGTCCTTCTTTACCAGGCAGGAATTCTACAAAAGCACCGAACTCAACAACTGACTTCACTTTGCCTTCGAATACTTCTCCTACTTCAGGAACAGATACAATGCCTTTCACCTTTGCCAATGCCGCATCGATAGATGCTTTGTTGGTAGCCGAAATATCAATTACACCTTGTCCGTCAATTTCCTCAATAACAAGGGTAGCGCCGGTATCAGCCTGTATGCCTTGTATAACCTTGCCGCCGGGGCCAATTACAGCACCAATCATTTCTTTAGGTATGCGTAATTGTATAATGCGCGGAGCGTGTGGTTTCAGTTCAGTTCTTGGTTTATCAAGGGTCTTAGCCATTTCGCCAAGGATGTGTAAACGTCCTTTACGGGCTTGCTCTAATGCTTGTGTAAGTACTTCGTATGATAATCCGTCGATCTTAATATCCATCTGGCAAGCAGTAATACCATCCTTTGTACCGGTAACCTTAAAGTCCATATCGCCTAAGTGATCCTCGTCGCCAAGAATATCAGACAATACAGCATAACGCTTGGTCTTAGGGTCAGTAATAAGTCCCATTGCAATACCTGCAACAGGCTTGGTCAACTGAATACCTGCATCCATCAGTGCAAGGCATCCTGCGCAAACAGTAGCCATTGACGATGAACCATTCGATTCTAATATATCAGATACTATACGTATGGTATAAGGGTTTTCGGCAGGCATAACAGGCTTCAAAGCCCTTAATGCCAGGTTACCGTGACCAATTTCCCTACGGCCTGTGCCGCGCATCATCTTTGCTTCGCCTGTAGAGAACGGAGGGAAGTTATAATGCAACATCAAGTTGTTCTTTCCTTCTAATACTGCACCGTCAATCAACTGTGCATCGAGCTTGCTACCTAATGTAACGGTAGTAAGCGATTGGGTTTCGCCACGTGTAAATACCGCTGAACCGTGTGGTGCAGGCAGGTAATCTACTTCTGACCAGATAGGACGAATCTCTTCCATCTTACGGCCATCAAGGCGAATCTTCTTATCTAACATGCATTGGCAAACAGCTTCCTTCTCTAGTTCAAAGAAGTAGCGCTTGAGCATGGTTTTCTTTTCGTCTTTTTCATCGTCAGTTAGAGTAGCACGAAACTCCTCTCTTACTGCTTCAAACTTATCGCTGCGTGAATGCTTGCTAGGATTACCTTCTCCTGCAATTGCATAGAATTTATCGTAACATGCTTTGCGCATGTTAGCTTTCAATGTTTCGTCGTTTGTCTCGTGGCTGTATTCCCTCTTCTTGGCAGCTCCTACTTTAGCAGCTAATTCAAGTTGAGCTTTACAAAGGCCCTTAATAGCATCGTGAGCCAGCTTCAGTGCTTCCACCATTTCAGCTTCGCTGCACTCTTTCATTTCGCCTTCCACCATGTTAATATCATGCTGGGTACCGGCAACCATAATATCAATAGTAGCCTTAGCGTTCTCTTCGAATGTTGGATTTATAACAAACTTGCCATCTATCTTCGATACTCTTACTTCAGCAATTGGGCCGTTGAAAGGTATGTTAGATACAGCTATAGCAGCCGAAGCAGCTAAACCAGCTAATGAATCGGGCATAACTTTTAAGTCAGAAGAGATAAGGTAAACCAATACCTGTACCTCAGCATGGTAATCATCCGGGAACAATGGACGAAGTGCGCGGTCAATTAAACGAGAGATAAGGATCTCATATTCCGATGGCCTAGCCTCTCTTTTAAAGAAACCGCCTGGTATACGTCCTGCTGAAGCATACTTCTCTTGATAATCTACCGATAAAGGAAGATAATCCATATCGTCCTTTGCAGTTTTGTTCGAAACAACCGAAGCCAGAAGCATGGTATCACCCATCCTTACAACTACCGATCCGTCGGCTTGTTTAGCCAGCTTACCTGTTTCAATGGTAATAAAGCGATCTCCCTCTCCGGGCAGAGCTATTTTAATGTTTTGTACGTTCATGTTAATGTGAGTTTATAAAGTTCATAAAGTTCATAAAGCTTATAAAGTCCGTAAGTATTTGTTATTCTACTTTACAGACTTTACAAACTTTTTACTTTACAAACTGATAATTATCTGCGGATTTCTAATTTCTTGATAAGAGCCCTGTATGCGGCAATATCTTTAGCCTTTAGGTATTCTAAAAGGCTTTTGCGTTTACCTACCAGGTTTACAAGCGACCTTTTGGTGCTTAAATCCTTTGGATTTTCTTGCAGGTGCTTGGTAAGGAAGTTAATGCGATGGGTGAAGATTGCGATTTGTCCTTCTGATGTGCCGGTGTTTTTTTCAGAGCCACCGTGCTCTTTAAACATCGATTTTTTGATTTCAGCTGTGAGATACATGATTGCTTTTTTTGTTGTTTTTCGTTTATTAAGGATGCAAAGGTATAAGAAATTATGAATGTTGAGCATTTTAGTGATACTTAGCTTACTTTTTGGGTTAAGATTTGGCACAATCCTCTGCATCTATGTGTCATTGTCTGTATTTGTTACTTTCCACCTCACGTATGGTTTTCAATTCGTAATTCTTAATTCCTAATTCTTAATTGATTTTTTGCCTTTTCTTGCCTCTTTTTGCCCTTTTCAGGGGGATGGCTGCGGTTAAATTACTGGTTATCATATTATTATGTTTTCACTGTTTTTGCCCTAAAGGGCAATATTTGTCCCCCGCTGGAGGGTGCAATTCGGGGATGATTTTTTGCCACGAATTTCTTTGTACTTAATACCCAATACTCAATACTTATCCTGAGGATATAATTAAGGCTCTTTTTTTAGGGTAACTATATAAGTACCTAATTGCATCAATGGCATGGTCATATTCTTTTACGGGGCGGCGGATAAAGTTTCCGGCAAGGTTGGTATCCCACATATACTCCCTTAACTCTTTTATAAGGTTAAGGCTGTCGGCAGTAACGTTTATCTTTCGTTCCAGCATCAGGTCAATGCCATGCTCCACACTATCGGGCCCTTTTATGGCAGCTTTTAAACCCCGCCACCCTTTTTGGTATAAATACCAAATTGTTTTAGGTTCCGCACTGTCGGCAATAGCTTTTGCGCTTAAATCGAGATGCTTTGCGGCAAATGAAAACAGTGCATCGTTCTGCATGCCTGTTTTGTAAAGCAGTTCGCGTATATACAGCTCCCCCTCAAATTCATTTACCTGCACAATTACTGTTGGCGAATGGGTGAAACCGAAGTCTATTCCGTAGCCCAATAACTGCCCCGGCAATTGCCGGGAGTTAAAAGTTGAAAGTGAAAAGTTAAAAGTATTGGGGGAATTTTCATTTTCTGTCCGTAGTTCTTCACTATTCACTTTTAGTTTTTCACTATTCACTCCAATTATCGTCCAGTTATTAAAAATAAGCCCTTCACTACTGCCAATTTCACCTTCACCGTAAACCTTCCACCAATTGCTGTTTGAGCGCCTGCGCTCAATGTTTGCAATTTCTTCTGCCGTCAGGCTTGGGTTATCTATGTAGGTGCTTTGCAAAAACAAATAGTCGGGTTCCTGCAAGGTGGGCATAAGTTTATCGTGTACCCAAAATCGGCGGACAGGGTTAAAATCTAAAATGGTGCGCTTGCGGGTGCGCACATCAAGTTGCTGGAATGATTCATAGTCGAGGTTATTGCATTCGTTAATAAAAAGCACATCGCGCCTGGCACCGCGCAGCTTTGCTGCGCTGTCGGCAGGAAAAAATTCGATAATGCTTTTATTTATTTTAAAATAAAATCCGCTTTTGTTTTCCCTTATCGTTTTATCCCATCCTTCATTTTCAATTATCTGCCTCATGTCGCGCATAGCGCCACGCTTAAGGTGTGGCATGGTTTCTGCCACTACCGATATTACCTTACCCTGAAACTTACCCGCATAGGTAAGCAGGTACTGCAAAGTGCTGTATGTTTTACCTGCGCCCGTACCGCCCTGGTGTATTACATACCGCCTGCCGCTCATGTTAGCTGAATAAACTTTATCGTTGAAGATCAAGGTTGAGGCTTAGGTTGAGGTTCAGGTTGAGACTGAGGTTAAGGTTGAGGTTAAGGTTGAGGCTGAGGTTAAGGTTTAGATTGTGTGTCACATTGAGCTTGTCGAAATGCATTCCAATTGAACAGGCTTCGACAGGCTCAGCACGACTAAGTTTTCCTATTCCCACATTCATAGCTTATCGTTTATAGCTTATCGCTATTCTGTAACATTTTCGATATACTTGATGTCTTCCGGTTTTTGCAAATTGTACTGCAAAATCAAAGTTTGGTTTTCGGCTTGTTGTTTTTCTATCGGGTAGCTGCCACGCTTTTTCCAGAGCTTGTCGATAGCTAAAACCATATCGAAGGGTGTGGGCCTGCACTTAACCGTTTTTTCTACGCCATTCTGAATTACGGTTTTTACTATTTCCAGTTCGCCCATGGCAATGGCGCACAACTGCGCCTCCAGTTCAATATCGCTAATCAATTGTTCTTTTGCGGCTTTGGCTATTACCTCTTTGCGCACCTCCTCAATTATAGCCTGTTTCATTTTGTTATGCTCAGTCATTCGCTCACGGGCAAGGGCAATGCAGGTCTTTACGGTTCGCTCCGATACCTCCCAGCGCCGGGCAAACTCTTGCATTATCGCTTTTGCGTTATCGCCTTTTTCAAGGCGTTCGGTTATTGCGCCAATGCGCATTTCAAGGTCTTTCATGTATTTAGTGGTTAGTGGTAAAATCAGGTTAAGATTGAGGTTGAGGCTAAGCCCTGAATCAGAACCATGGCACAAAATTAAACATTTTGTTTATGCTAAGTTTTAAAAACACAACTGAGTTTTCAACAACCCTCAAAACCACCCCATAACCGAGAAGATATGTTTTGAGGCTCACGAGCTCCTTTGAAAACAAATTAGCTAATCAGCGAGTAACCCCAAATAGCTGCCCCTACCAAACCTTCACCCTTGAGGGGAAGGTTCAAGGAATTAAAATTCCCCTGTGTTTTACCGACAGTCGGTAGCGTAAGGGCTCGAGGCAGCGGGCAATTTCACTCAGTCCGCAGGACTGTACCGCAACGAGTGGCCCGGTCACGACCCGCAGGAGTGATAGCCTCCGACTATCTTGATTTTTTGGTTCTTTTTGATCAAGCAAAAAGGAACAGAAAAAATTAAATGCGCAAAACTTGCCCCTACCATCCCGATAGCTATCGGGACTTCACCCTTGAGGGGAAGGTTCAAGGAATTAAAAAAGTCCGTGAGTCCTCCCTTCGAGGGGAGGATTTAGGCGGGGCAAAAAGAAAGAAAGAAAAAATACTCCCCTTATCTTTCCCCCCTTATACCCCCCTTTCTATATCCCCTTAAAAAAGAAAGAAAGAAAAGGGCAAAGCGCGCTTTTCTAAACTGTTGATTTTTAAATAATTAACTAAAAAGTGCGCCGAAATGAGTTTTGCGCAAATGTGCTTGTAACTCGTTGGTTCTCTTCATGTACCAAGCTAAACCGAACCGATAGGTTAACCTATCGGTTCCCCGTAGCTTAAATTTTGGGTGGTTTTTGGGACGATTTTTGGTTGTTGAAAAAGAACAATAAACAACTTAATTACTAAATATTTTGTTTACTAATTTTGCAATCAATCAACCACTTAAATACAACTACTAATCACATTGGTATTCAAAAACTTATTTTATATTTGTTCAAGTGCTTTTGTCGACCATACAGGGGGTAGACAATAAAATATAATTATTATTACTAACCATTTAACTGCCCCCTTTAAAAGGAATATTAATTATTTACAGGCATGAAAAAAACTTAAGGCTTTTTCCATATTAAGCTAATAATGTCCACTATACTAGAATAGTATAGTTTTATTCATATAAACAAATACATATTTAAATGGATACGAGCGAGCAACTACCAACTACGAACACGAAGAATTACGATACTCAGTTACGTGAATTTGAAGGAGGATTAATAAATTTTTTAACAATTCATAATCTGCCATCTGATAAAATATTTGTGGGAGTTCACGAAAGGCTTAATGTCTTTAAAAACATTGAAAGCGTGATAATGCAGGTGGATGAGAAAGAAAAACGAAGTTCTGTTTACATATCGAAATTTATAGCAAGCGTTGCGTCAGGTTTGTTTGATGCTGCATTAAACTATTTATGGGATGAAACAATTTTACAAATCAGGAAGAGAGTTGTTCAGTATGATCTCGAATATTTTTATGACAATGCTGTTACAGGAGACAAAAGAAAAAGATTAAAAGATGCAGATGACCTTGATAAAATCGACAATTATGAGTTAATTAAAGGTGCAAGAGAAATTGGTCTTATTTCAGAAATTGGATTTAAGCACCTTGAATATATCAATTTTATGAGAAATTGGGCAAGTGCCGCTCATCCAAATCAAAATGAAATTACAGGACTTCAGCTAATTTCATGGCTTGAGACATGTGTAAAAGAAGTCATTTCGCTGCCAATTTCTGATATAGCAATTTCAATTAAAAAACTACTTGAAGGGATTAAATCAACAATAATCTCCGATGCAGATGCACAAGATATAGGTGTTTTCTTCACAAACTTGACACAGGAACAAGCAAATAATCTTGCTTCAGGATTCTTCGGGATTTATACTAAACCGGATACAAATAGTCAAACACTTCAGAATATAAATAAGTTACTACCTCTAATATGGGATAGGGTTGACGAAGATACAAGAAATACTTTTGGACTTAAGTATGCAACTTTTGCAGCTAATAACTATCAACATGAAAAGAAGCTTTCGCGCGAATTTCTGCAATTAGTAAATGCTGAAAGCTATATTCCAGATAACCTTAGGGTTGTAGAGATTGAAGCAACACTAGATAACTTGTCATCAGCTAATCGCGGATACAATAACTTTTATAATGAACCTTCCTTTGCAAAACAGCTTTCCAGAATTATGGGAGAAACACCAAAGGTGCCTAAAGCAATTACAAAAAAATACGTTCTAACTTTAGTCGATGTTTTCCTAAGTAATGGCAATGGGGTTGCTGTATGGGCGGAACCAATCTATATTGAATTATTATCTAAATTGGATTCCAATCAAGCCAATATTGCTGTTTTATCCTTTAATGATGATAGAATTTCAAGCAAACTTCAACATTCATTATGCGCTAACCAATTTAGTGAGTTAATCCAACTAGTAAAACCAATAGTTACAACGCCTGCTATAAAAGACTTAATTGAAAAAATTGAAAAATTCCCGGGCAAGCCTGATTATTTAAAAAATGACATTGGAATAAAAACATTAGTTCAAAGTTTAAAAATACTCCTTAAATAAAAACCATGCCAACTAAAGAAGATACAGAAGTTTTAGCTTTTATAAAATACGAAGGCGAACTTGTAGAAAGTGGCTACATGGATGCCAGAAAATCCGCTGAAGCATTAGTTGGCATTGATGAAATAGTTAGATTTTTCATATTCCAAGAAGACCCTAAACTTCAAGAATTACAATTTGAGCTACCAATAAAAATAAGAAAAGGTAGTTGGGAGGCATTAATCCCTCAAAATATTGAGCAATGGCTAATTACTGCTGGAGGTTTGGGGCTTACTACTTATGCTACAACAGCATTAAAAAAACTGGCCGAAAATGACTTTAAGGATAAAGGATTAAAAGATATATTTAAGAGTGTATTTAAGGGGATTAAATGGGTTATTAGAATTGCAACACATTTTGGGTCAATGGCCAAAACTAAGATTGATAATATTAGATTTGAGCAAAATAATGAATGGGTTTCAATTGCAAATGATACTGGGGATCGGATTTTAGTGCCCAAGAAATATCTTGATTTTTATCTTAACTGTCCTGATAAATTATTTTCCAAGGTTACAAATATCATAGAACAAAATAGGGAATTAACTATTGGTATAAATAAGGCGTTAGCTGAGGATGAAGATGACTTAAAAGATGTTACAATTACACTAAAGCAAAAATATATTTTCACAACGAAAGAGGTCGAGGATGATATACTTTTTCCTGAACTAATACACAATACATATGTTGAGTTAGATGGTCACGTCACGAGGGGAAATGAATCAGCAAATACAATTGGATTTGAATATCATGGTCATATCCTAACTTGTTTTCCCGCACAAGGTAATATAACAATGTACAAAAGTTTATTATTCACAAATTGTATAATAAAAGGATATGTTGAGAGACTGAGTGACAATGGCGAGATAAATGAAAAGCGACCTAGAATTAGGTTTATTGATTTAATTCAAATTAAAGAAAACACACCTAGGAATCTTTTTACATAAAATACAAAATTACACACCCTACCCTCTCTACAATAGAGAGGGAAATACATTGGGCGTTCTTTAACCACGGGCTTCACCCGTGGTTACCAATATTATCCTCCGCTGGAGGATTAGAACAGAAAAGAAATCCATCCCTCTCCTGGTGCGAGGAGAGGGCAAGGGTGAGGTAAATACCTCGAAAGAAGCTTAATAATTCTTAATTTTTAATTCTTAATTCCTAATTTCATTACTACCTTTGCAGTTTATGGCTGAAACCTTCAAAAAGTTCAATTTCGACTCTGTATGGGTAGGTATAGTGGCAGGCATATTGCTGCCTATTGGTGGTTTTTACATCAACTACCTCATTCACTTTAATGGTATGCATTTACATAGAGTGTTTATGTCCATAAAAAGGGGCCAAATGGAATTCCCTCTTTACACCTTCTGCTTGCTGCCCAGCCTTTGTATGTTCTTTATTTTTCTTTGGATAAACAAAGAAAAGGCATCGCGGGGAATACTGATAACGGTACTTGCCTATGCTATATTTATGGTCTGGAAATTCGCGACCGAATGAGATATTACATTATTGCGGGCGAGGCCTCCGGCGACCTTCATGGCTCTAACCTTGTAAAACAATTAAGACAAACTGATGGTAGTGCCGAAATACGTGCATGGGGAGGCGACCTGATGCAAAAGCAGGGCGTTGAACTGGTAAAGCATTACCGCGACCTGGCTTTTATGGGCTTTGCCGAAGTAATAAAGCACCTGCCTACTATTTTCCGCAATATCGATTTCTGTAAAAAAGACATACTTTCTTTTAAGCCCGATGTACTTATACTTATTGACTACCCCGGCTTTAACCTGCGCATAGCCAAGTTTGCCAAAGCGGCAGGGCTAAAGGTTGTCTACTATATATCGCCCCAGGTTTGGGCATGGAAGGCATCGCGGGTACATCTTATTAAACGGGTGGTCGACCGCATGATGGTGATACTGCCTTTCGAAAAGGGTTTTTATGCCAAATACGATTACACTGCCGATTTTGTGGGCCACCCTTTGCTGGATGTTATAAGTGAAACAAAACCCAACAGAGACTTTTTTATAAGCTCGCACAACTTATATGATAAACCAATTGTCGCGCTTTTGCCCGGTAGCCGCAAACAGGAAATACTAACCATGCTGCCTATTATGGTTAAAACGGCAGAAAGCTTTCCACAGTACCAGTTTGTTATTGCTGCTGCCCCATCTGCTCTTGGCGAATGGTATGTAGATTTCCTTGAGCAGCGTAATATTAAGATAGTGTATGATAAAACATATTCGCTTTTACAAAACTCTGTTGCAGCCTTGGTAGCATCGGGCACTGCAACGCTGGAAGCTGCCTTGTGGGGCGTACCGGAAGTGCTGTGTTATAAAACCAAAGGCTTTGGCGGAACCATATCGTACCACATTGCAAAACAACTGGTGGGTAAACGGTTAAAATTCATCGGCCTTGTAAACCTTATTATGGAACGCGAGGTAACCCGCGAGCTTATTCAGCATGACCTTACCGTTGAAAACCTTGTAATGGAATTAACAAAATTGCTAAACGACCCTGCATATATAGCCCGCATGAAAGATGACTATAAACTTGTACGGGAGAAACTCGGCGGACCGGGAGCATCGGCTAAAGCAGCACAAATTGTGGCAGAGGTAATTGCTCCATTACAAAAAACTGCATAATGAAACGGGGGCTGCTGTCTGCATTATTCACTTTTGCCATAAGCCTTGCCTACGCTACCACTGTTAGCATACATATATACAGCGATAAAACATTTTCGTCGGTAATTATTGCCCCTGTTACAGGCAATTACGTTTTAATGGGCAACGACAAACGTATTGATTCGTGCAGCACAACCAATGTGTATGAAATAACTGCACTGAATGACACCCTTATGCAGGTAAAAAACCTAGACCGCATAATAGGGACTTTCTCGCGGTTGTATTTCCGCGGTTATGGGGCATTAAACCAGTTTTATTTAAAACCCACTACCGAAAAGAGCAAACGCCTTTTTGACGACGACATAGTTATTACTGCCGAAAAAAACAACCTTAAACTACTCAGCCAGGTAGATATCGAACACTATGTTAGCGGTGTTGTACAGAGTGAGGCAGGCTTACGGAAGCCTAAAGAGTATTACAAGGTGCAAGCCATAATATGCCGCACATACGCTCTGAATAATTTGGCACGCCATATAGCTGATGGCTTTGAATTATGCGACCTTGTACATTGCCAGGTTTATAATGGCGAAACACATAACCAGGATATTCTGCAAGCGGTGGAAGAAACAAAAGGCATTGTGTTGGTTGATGCAAACAACCAGTTAATAAATGCAGCGTTCCATTCTAATTGTGGCGGGCAAACCATTAATTCGGAAGATGTGTGGAACAAGCCCCTGCCCTATTTGCGTGCAAGGCCCGATACCTTTTGCATACATCAGCCGGCTGCAAAATGGGAAAAAGAAATTTCTTTAAAAGCCTGGAAAGCATACCTTACAAAGAAAGAAGCGACACTAAAAAAAGACGTTTCATCTACAGACTGGGATACTATTCCTGCAAGCACCAGGATTTACTTGTACGATAAAGGCTATTTAATTCCCTTAAAAGAGATACGTGCCGACTGGAACTTGCACTCGACATATTTTCTGACCACAACTTCTGATGATTCTATTACACTTGTTGGTCGTGGTTATGGCCACCGTGTAGGCTTATGCCAGGAAGGCGCCATACACATGTCGCAGACCGGCTATAACTACGAACAGATTTTGCACTTTTACTACAACAATGTGCAGCTTATAAATTATTCCATTTTGTTTAATTAGCATGGATATTAAACGCGGCCAGATACCACTTGCTCGCCTCTTTTTACCTTTTGCTGCCGGAATAGCTTTTGCACTTCACTTTACTGGATATTTTGCATTTATATATGCAACCGTTGCGCTACTAATCATTTTACTTGGCTATAATTGGTATAGCAACAAACAAGATATTGGCTACTCTAACCGTTGGATATTCGGGACCCTTGTTGCTACTTTTCTATTTTGCGCTGGCTATTCTCTTACACTTTTAAATACCCCAACCGAAAAGGTATCTGATATAAGTAAACACATCAAAGATGATCCTCATAGCTTTTTAGTTTCTATTATTTCATCACCTAAAGAAAAAGAGAAATCAGTAAAAGCTGTTGCAGAAGTAAAAGGCATAATTAACCATGGACAGCTTTTAAAAACTACTGGAAAGGTGATGTTCTCTTTCCAAAAAGATACTGTTGGAGATACTATACGCTATGGCGATTTGCTGGTAGTGCATACCCAGCTAACGCCCGTTAAGCCACCCATGAATCCGGATGAGTTTGATTATAAGAATTACCTGCAAATGAATGGAGTTTATTACGAAGCTTTCGTTCCGAAGCATTCATTTTACAACACAGGCAAGAGTGATATATCATGGCTATTGCGCTTTACTGACCGCTGCAGGCATAAGCTTATTGATTTATTGAATAACAAAATAAAAGGCAATGAGGCTGCGGTAGGTTCTGCCATCTTACTTGGTTACCGAAATGATCTTTCTCCGGGTGTTATTCAACAATTTACAGATAGCGGCACCGTGCATGTAATATGTGTGGCAGGTTTGCACGTAGGTATTTTTATTTGGATGCTTAACCTATTGCTTCTTTTCCTCGACAGGTTTAAATACGGAAAGATCATCAGGACCATTTTACTTTTAACACTATTATGGCTGTATGCTTTACTGACTGGTATGGCTACTCCGGTAATTCGTGCTACAGTTATGTTTAGCTTTTTGCTAGTTGGCAGGCAGTTCAGCAGGTACACTAATTCCATAAACACATTGGCAGCATCAGCCCTATTAATGCTTTTAATAAATCCATATGCACTGGCTGATACTGGCTTTCAGCTTTCCTATTTATCAGTATTTGGCATACTCACCATTTATCCTATTCTGAATGAATTAATAGAACCCCGTCAATTTATTTTTCGCAAAATATGGGAACTGACCTGCTTGTCGGCATCGGCACAATTAGCTATTTTACCTTTATCACTACTCTACTTCCACCAATTTCCAAATTACTTTATTTTGACCAATTTATTAGTAGTACCTCTGCTTTCAGTGGCTATTTATTCAGGCATTTTGTTCTTTATAACTGCACGCATACCATTTATTTCAACTATCACTACCTGGTTGTTCCACAAAAGCCTGCTTATAATGAACCTGCTGGTTGGACAATCGAATCATCTGCCACTATATGTAACTAAAGGCATATTTATCTATCCATTAGAGGTCATTCTATTATTCACCTTTATAATCGGCCTATTCTTGTTTCACCACAACAGGAAGTTCAGCACACTTGCATTTTCCTTATCAGCTCTAATTTTCTTCATGGGTATTCGCATTTACGAAAACACCATTCACTCTAAGCAGCAGATCTTTGCAGTATATCATATCTCTAAGAAAACCGGGGTGGCTTTTATTTCAGGCAGGCAAAGCATTATGCCGTATAGTAATATAGACTCATTAGATTTCAATTATCATGTTCAATATCACCTTTGGGAAAGAGGTGTAAAAGATACCGGCATGATAAACAAAGACACCTCTGGCCTATTTTTATCAGGGCATCTTGCTGTGAAAGATAATTTTATGCAGTTTAACGGAAAGCGCTATGTTTTCCTTCAAAAAGATGCTGACCTACCCGACAGTCTTCAAAAGTTCCCTGTACATTGTATTATAGTATCGGCTGCCTATAAACAGGGTATGGAAGCTTTACAAAATGCATTTACCTTTGATACGCTGATATTTGATTCATCAATAGCACCTGCCCGATTGAAGAAATGGAAAAGAGAGTGCGATGAACTTCACATACAATACTATGATGTAAGCAAACAGGGGGCTTATATTGAGAACAGTTAATACATCTAAAATGGATAAAAAGCAATTAGCAGAAAAAGTGGTGGATACCATGTATGCCAAAGACTATTTCAGTCAGTGGCTGGGCATTGAACGGGTAAAAATTGAGCCTGGACATTGCATATTAAAGCTTACGATAAAGAAGGATATGCTTAACGGTTTTGGTATTGCACACGGTGGCATAACCTATTCGTTGGCAGATAGCGCTTTGGCCTTTGCATCTAATTCTCACGGAAGAAAGGCAGTATCTATCGAAACATCCATTTCGCATACCGAACAACTAAAAGAGGGTGATACTATTACTGCTACAGCCGAAGAAACGAAACTATCCAACAAAATTGGCATTTACCATATTACCGTTACTAATCAAAAGAATGAGAAAGTAGCCCTGTTTAAAGGTACTGTCTATCGTACTTCGGGTGAATGGTTTCCGGCATAATTCATTTATGCAAGTTTTACCGGAAAAGAACGTCTAAAACAGTATCTCCATTATTTTGCTCGCATTTATGAATACAAAAAAAATAAGCTTTTGGATTATAGCCCTTATATTATTATCACTATTTATAGGTTGTGCACCAAAGTTCATTTATAAAAGTTATTGGCAAACTACGCCTGTTGTTGCAGATGGCAAAACCAATGACTGGGAAGTTCCTTTACGTTTTTTCGATCCTAAAACAAAGCTTAACTATTCTGTTTCGAATGATGCTGAAAACCTGTATATATGTATACGAGCTACTGATGACGATAATGTTTCAGGCATAACGCGCAGGGGCCTACAAATATGGATCGACACTACCGGTAAAAAAGGTCACGAGGTAGGTATTTCATGCCCTGTACCGCAAAAAACGGAACATAGTTCGGATGATGCCGAGAAACACAAAAACAATTCCGGTTCAGACAATACAGAGCAACAAACCCAACAGTATAATGGCATTTCGGATACTGTGCGCTTAAACAGGATACACCGCCGTTTTTTAGAAAACACTAAACAGATGCATGTTTCAGGGTTCAAAACTGTGCCCGATGGCTTATTAGAGCTTCCTAATACATTCGGAATTAACCTTGGTATTAGTTGGAACAATTCAAATGTACTGGTATACGAAGCAGCAATTCCTCTCAAATCATTTTTAAAGTACCCTCTATCGCCTTCTGATAGTTCTAAAATTCTTGGTATTTCATTCAATTTCAGCATTACCCAAAAAAGAATAAATAATGGTGGTGGTGGAAGAGGTATGGGAGGTGGCGGCGGTATGCACGGCGGTGGTATGGGCGGCTCCGGAGGAGGAATGGGTAGTGGTGGCGGAAGGCACGGTGGCGGAGAAGGCGGTGGCGGCTCATCTGAACCAGAACCCGAAAGTATATGGACAGCTTTTCATTTATCAACTAAAAAACAATGAAGAGCAAATGGCTCATACTATTACTAATCACTTTTTTGTGCTATAGTTATACAATAGCGCAAACATCAGCTATCTATGGTAAGGTTGTCAACGATTCTGACCGTACCCCCTTAATAGGTGTAGGTGTAGTTTTATATACACTCGACAGTGCAAACCAATTTACTGCTACCACAGGTAGTAACGGCATTTTTTCTTTTTCAAATATAAATCCCGGTAAGTATAAACTGCAAACTAGCTACATTGGTTTTCAATCTGTTGTTACCGATGTCAACGTTTCCAAACCAACTGTAAATGTCGGGCAATTAAAATTGAAATGGTTAGCCACCACCATGAAAACTGCTGTTATAGTTGGTAAAGTAACACCTGTTGAACAAAAAGGAGATACTACCGAGTTTAATGCCGATGCCTATAAAACTCACCCCGATGCTACGACTGAAGACTTGGTAAATAAAATGCCCGGAGTAAGCTCGCAAAATGGATCAGTAACCGTAAACGGAGAACAAGTAGCACAGGTATTGGTTGATGGGGAGCCATTTTTTGGCAACGATGCAACTATCGCATTAAAAAACCTGCCGGCAGAGGTGGTTGACAAAATACAGGTATTTGATAAGCTAAGTGATCAGTCTCAGTTTACAGGATTTGATGACGGTAACTCACAGAAAACAATCAACATTATTACGAAAAAGAACCGGCGCAATGGAACATTCGGTAAGGGTTATGCCGGCTACGGAACTGATGGACGGTACCTTGCAGGTGGTAACCTTAACTTATTTGATGGAACAAGCAGATTCTCGGTTATAGGTCTTGCCAATAATATAAACCAGCAAAATTTTTCTACAGAAGATATATTAGGTGCCTTGGGTGGCGGCGGTGGTTCGGGCAGAGGTGGACAAGGTAGAGGAGGCTCCGGTGGAATGGGTGGCGGCGGCGGTGCAGGTAATAGCACAGGCTACTCATCAGGGGCAAATAATTTTTTAGTTGGGCAACAGGGTGGTATTACCACTACAAACTCAATAGGATTGAATTATACAAATGCATGGAACAATAATAAAGTACGCCTTACCACAAGTTACTTTTTCAATAATGCTTCTAATACAAACAATACTCTATCATCTACCATTTATACCAACGGAATACAAAACAGCAGCATACTCAACGACACCAACAGATCGGCCAATTCAAACTACGACCATCGTTTAAATGGCCGTTTTCAATGGAACATGGATTCGATAAATTCATTAATAATAACCTTTAAAGGTACTTTGCAGCAAACAAAATCATCAACTGGGCTTTCAGAGAATTCTATATTGGGAGACTTTGTACAAAGCCTCTCTCAAACCAATAATTCATCAAGTAACAAAGGCGATGACATTTCAGAAAATATACTTTTCATGCATAAATTCCACAAAAAAGGAAGAACAATATCTTTTAATATTGGCTCAGATATAAACAGTAAAAATACCCCCGGTAACCTTTATGCACAAAATGGATATTTAAATGACAGTGTATTTGTAAACAGCGTTTTAAATCAGCAATATTCACAAACCACACAAGGTACTACCCTATCTTCAAGCATATCCTATACTGAGCCTCTTGACTCAAACAGCCAGCTACAGTTCAATTACAGCCCGTCTATGGTCATTAATAACACCGATAAGATGACCTATAACTTCGACTCACTTACCGATATGTATGCCATAGTTGACACCTCATTATCAAATAAATATTACAGTACTTATTTAACACAGGTAGGCGGTGCAAGTTACAGGCTTAATAAAGGCAAAAAACTGTTTGTAATGTTAAGCGGAAATGTACAGTACTCGACATTAAATTCACAAGAACAGTTCCCTGAATCAAATCTGGACCTACAGCGCAACTATCTTGCTTTTGTGCCCAGAGTAATGTTTAACTACAGGTTCTCTCAAAACAAGAACATTCGCATCATGTATCGCACATCTATAACGCCTCCAAACATCTCACAATTACAAAATGTAGTAAACAACAGCAATCCGCTTTTACTTAATACCGGCAATCCTGGCCTTAAGCAGAATTACGAACAGAATTTCACGGCACGTTACGGCGCAACCAATTCAAAGCAGGGCAGTACATTCCTTGTTTATATAAATGGCAGTTATATAATGAACTACGTTGGCAATGCAAGTTATATACCAAATAGAGATACAACCTTCTCAGGTGGCATTTTTGTTCCGAAGGGCGCACAGCTTTCAATGCCAGAAAACCTGCAAGGGTATGTAAGTGCAAAATCGTTTATAACCTACGGAAGAGTTATAAATCCGCTTAAAATAAATCTAAACTTCAACGGAGGCGAAAGCTATACAAGAACACCTGCATTAATAAACGGGCAAACAAATTTCTCAACTAATTACACTACAAGCGGAGGCATTGTAATAAGCAGTAACATAAGCACAAAAGTCGATTTTACTTTATCATATACCGATAATTACAGCGAGGTTAAAAACACCTTACAAAATCAGGCCGATGATAATTACCTGAGCCAGGTTTTCTCAGTAAAGATAAATCTGATCATACTTAAAGGCATTGTATTTAATACAGGCTTATCGCAAACTGCTTATACAGGCCTTTCGCAATCCTATAACCAATCTGTTTTGTTATGGAGCGGTTCTATTGGTTACAAATTCTTAAAACAACAATCCCTCCTGCTCTCAATAAGTGCATTTGATATTCTCAATCGTAATAAAAGCATTTCGCGCACTGTTACTGATACCTATATACAAGATAGTCAGACACAGGTGTTGCAGCGTTATTTTATGTTTAACATACAATACAACATAAGGAACTTTAAAAAGCCTAAAGCGCCCGATTCGGCACCTACCGATTCACCACCATCTGCAAAGTAGTGTTAACAAGTGTTAAATAGAAAAAGGGTTTAACATCTATTAACAACAGCGCTTAAACCTTTCATCTTCAAGGGTAATACATTTGGTAAATCAAATACTGATGATTTGCGCGAATGACTACTAACCTCTGCCCATACTGCAATAGTGCACAATCTATTTTAATGGGTAATGTGTATTGCTCCCATTCGGCAGATAATATGGTAAAGCTTGATAATGGCTCTATGATGTTACGTTCGGATGACCTTGAAGAGACAGCAGACCATGTTTCCCGCCTTACCATACGCCTGGCGCTTAATGGAGAACAATACTATAGGGTTGGCAGCCACGATCATGTAATCAATTCGAAAAGCTACCTTGTAATTAATCAGGGCCAACACTACCGCACTGCATTTAACGGAACCAAAGGACAGGAAATGATACTGGTTGCCTTTAAACCAAGCTTTGTATCAGAGATATTGCAATCGATAGTAACACCTGAAGATAAGTTACTCGACGATCCATTTAAGACGGCAGATCAGCCCATAGCTTTCTTTGAAAAGAGTTATAAAATGGATGGAGAATTGCAATATACTTTCCAAATACTGAGAAAGTTAATGGACGAAGAGAATGTTGGATGGAAAAAAGAATACGACCTGCAAAGCCTTTATGCAAGCCTTCTTATACGCTTATTAAACGTACATAAAAATCTGAAGCAGGATATAGACAAACTTAAAAGCGCTAAGCTTTCTACCCGTACCGAATTATTCCGTCGCCTTACTATAGCAAAAGACTATATGGATGCACATAGGGAAAAACGCATAAGCATTGATGAAGTATCGCATATTGCTTTCCTTTCACCCCATCATTTCAAAAGGGCCTTTAAGGAATTGTTTCACACTACTCCGCATCAATACCACGTAGAAAAGCGGCTGGAATACTCCCGCGAGCTACTTACTGAGAGTTCTAACAAAATTGAAGACGTGTGTAGGAAAGTAGGCTTCGAGAACTCAAGCTCTTTCATCCGCCTTTTCCGTGAACATTACGGCTGCACACCAAAGGCCTACCACTCTAGCGGGTTCTGAGTGACTCCTACCTAACTCTCAACATCTTATTATCAGGCTACAAGCAATTTATTTGCCATTGCAGGTGTTTTGCCTTCCTCATTATTATCAGGACTAATTGCTTTCCGGCACATATACTCAAACAATTCGCCGGAAGATATCTTCTCTTCAGCACGAGGTAAAAGCTTCTTAATATCTTGGTACATCTGCCATGCTGTAGTATAAGATACCCTTATATCTCTCTGTAATTGGCGGATTGAAAACCTGCCTGTAGAGTTGCTAATGGATGCAAATGCATAAAGCCATGCCTTTAACGGGATTTTAGAACCGTGTAAAAATGTTCCGGCTGTAACCGAAAAGGTCCTTCGGCAGGAACTGCAATGAAAGCGGTTATCTATCTGCCTTGCGCTTATCTTTTCCGATTCGCAATAAGCGCAACGGTTTTTACCACCCCAGCGCAGCATTTCAAAATACGATAATGCTTCTACATCTCCCGAGAATCTGTTTTTGATTTCTTCAATACTCATGTTGTTTTTGTTTTTTGTGCTTCTCCGGAGGTTAGAAGCTGTTGTTGTTTTTTTTAGCCTGCTGTATTTGCTCTTTTCTTTTCATCTTCGGCACCACCCTTACTATGCACTGACTGCGATGTAGAGGTTCCGCCAAAATGATAGGTGAAAGAAAAACCTACTGTTCTTGTATCACGGCGCACATATATAGATTCATTATAGCCGGTAAAAGCTGTAACACCATTTGTAATTTCGGTCCATAATATATCAGAAGCATTCAATTTGATAGTGCCTTTGTTATTAAGTATCTTTTTTTGAATACCAATGGATACAGAACCCTGTGGTTTTATAAATAAGTATCCGAGATCATAGCCCGAAGCATAATAGCCATTTATATCGAGCGTTATTTTCTTGGATATGGTAAATATGTTATCGGTATTTATATCGTACAAAAACCTGGTGGAATTTAATGGAGTGGATGATAGATTTGCGTTAAAGTGATTGAAATATGCATCGGCAAAAGTTGTTGTTGTAAACCATTTTGTAATCGGACAGGCAACCGTACCGTTCACTCCATAGTAATCTGATGAGCCTAAATTATCCTCTGTTTGTTGTATTATATTCTGCCTGCCTGCTATGGGTACAATTACAGTTATAATAGGGTTAATGGTACGTGTATAGGTAAAGGCAAGGGTGTAATTTTCCTTATAGGTATCAGATAATTGAAAACTGTAAGCGCTTTGAGGTACCAAATAAGGGTTGCCCTGTAAATAAAAGGTTGGGTTTATATACAAACTAAATGGATTCAATTGCTGGTAGGTAGGCCTGTCTATCCTGCGCGTTGCCGAAAAGCCCAATTGGTTATTGGCCGAAAGAGAATCATTAATAGATATATTGGGGAATAATTGCAAATAATTGCGCGAAAATTCCTGTCCGGTAGTAACCTGGTCACCCTGAGCAACTGTTTGTTCAGCCCTGAGTCCGACTTGTATGCTTGCCTTACTGATATTACGCCCATAAGTTATATATCCTGCATTTATATTTTCAGAATATATAAAGTGGTTGGTTTGAGTTGTATCTACTGGTGCAGAGCTATTAGCGCCGTCGTAAAAATTAACGCTGTTATCTGTTTTAACATAGCTCGACTTAATACCAGCTTGCAAGCTTCCTTTCTTTCCGAGTTGTCCATCATAGTCTGCTTTAAATGAATAAATATCAAGCATACCCGGAAGTGAACCATACAATGCAGTTGGGCTTGAAGCCTCAGAATTATCAAGGTTATAGTAGTAGGTATTAATAGTCTGGTCTGCAGTATTCCTGTAATTCGCGTAATCAAGATTTATTAATAACTCACGTCCTGTTGAATCAAACTTATGTTTCAGATTCAGGTTGCCTGCATAGTTATAGGTAGTGTTAGGCGAGTAGCTGCTTGTTTTATTATAGGACTGGCTATTGTTAAGACTATCATATACATACGTAGTAGTCGATTCAGCTGTATTAAAACCCGATACAGAACCATCGGCTATAAACCCTATAGTTGTTTTATCAGATGCAAAAAAGTCAGCCCCTACCCTTGCCGTATTAGAAATAGTTGCAATTTTCAAGTACTCATTTTGTATAGTACCTCCTGTATAATTGTTACCGTTATAGAAATTGCTATGCATTCCAATTATATTGGTGCTTCCACGGTAAGAATAGTTATAGCTCGAGAAAATATTGAACTTCCCGGTACGGTCGTTAAAACTAAATCCATCATTTGTCCTTGGATAAATACCCTGCGAATACCCAGCGTATACAGTGGCATTAGTGCCAAAGCGCTTATCCTTCTTCAATACTATATTAATAATGCCTGCAGTACCATTTGCATCGTATTTGGCTCCGGGATTGGTAATAAATTCAATTTTTTCAACTGATTCAGCGGGCATACCCCTAAGCATGTTGGCTAAATCGCCAGCAGACATCGGGGTAATCCGTCCATCAATCATAACCATTACATTTGCCTTGCCATGTAAACTTATATTATCGTTTTGGTCGACCATTACACCAGGTGAACGTTGCAACACATCAAAAACACTTCCGGCAGCGGCAAGTATGCTTTCCTGCACATTTACCACCGTTTTGTCTGCAAAATGCTGTATTACTGGCGTTTTACTTACAACTGTTACTTCTTTTAACAATGTTGCTTTCAGGACAGCATCTGGCAGGTTAACCTGCAAATGCGTACTATCAATTACAAAAGGCGATGAAAAATAATTTTCGAAACCGGTTTGAGAAACATATACTATATATTTTCCTTTAGCAACATTTGTAAATTCGACGGTGCCATTTGGGGCTGTTATGGCATATTGCGCCATAGTTGAATCTTTCGACTTAACCAATTGCACAAATACTCCATCCAAAGGCTTCTGTTGTTCGTCAGCCATCTTTAAATTGATAGTGCCAGGCTTTTGCGCAAGTACCAATTGGCAAACTATCAAAAAGAGAAAAAGTAATTTAATTTGCTTCCACATTATACTTGTATTTGCCGTAAGACGATTAGCTATCATCTTTTGTTACAGCAAATTTATGGCGCTCTTATAGCTTGGTAATGTGCGAAAAGTATCAAGTTCGGGCCTTAACTTTTTTTAACAGAGTTTTAACGAAAGGTATTGGATAAATACCTATTTATCCTGTTTCAGGATTGCAGTGCACATCTATAAACCATTCCCGGGGTTATCGCGAACATGTTCGCTCTTTTTCGATTTATCATCTTCAGGTAAATAAGTTTTACCAAACCTATATGTAATAGATATTGCAGCTACTCGGGAATCTCTCCTAACTAAATAACTTTCAGTATAATTAAATACAGCACTCGAAGAATTAAAGTAATAAGTATTGAAAATATCATTAACACTGAGCTTAACGGTACATTTGTCCTTCAGAAACTTACCTTGAATACCGCCACCAACTGACCATCTGGCTGAAGATTGGAAATACCCCCAAAAGCCTCCTGAACTATATTGGCCACTTACTTCAATTGAAAACTTGCTGCCCAATGAGAAATTATTATCGGTATTCCCATTGAAGATAAATTTTCCGGTGTTGATGGGTGTTTGAGAAACATTAGCAGCATATTGATTATAAAACATCTCAACGTAATTATTACTTGTCCACCATCTTTTAATTTGTGGTGAAGCTGAAATATTAAATCCATAATAATTATTCCATAGTAGGTTTTGCTGCGTAATTAAAGTAACACCAGGTTCACCAGGAGCAGGTATATGCACAGCATCAATAGGGTGTTGGGTTCCAGCGTAACTTAATGTAAAAACATAAATACTCTTAAACACATCTGATACATTTATATCATATTCATATTCGGGCACAAGTCCTGGGTTACCTTGGCTATAAGTGGTTGGATTAGTGTAATTCTTAAATGGGTTTAACTCATCATAATCGGGCCTGTTAAACCTTGTTCCTGCTGAGACCTCAAGATTATTAAAACGGTTCAATGTATCGGAATAGGTTACATGAGGGAACCAATAGAGGTAATTGCGCTTAAACTCTTTTCCATTTGTAATTAAGTTACCGGTAGCTATGGTTTCCTCAGTTCTCAAGCCTATAGAAATATCACTGCGCTTCAATGATTTTGAATAGGTAATATAGCCTGCAATGATATTCTCTTTATAAGTAAAATTTTCTGTCTGCGTGGTATCGATAGGTGCTGAGCTATCCGTTCCGAGAAAGAATTTTGTATCTGCATTGAGTGAAACATAGCTTGTCTTAACACCGGCTTCAAGTTTGGATTTATTTTTAAGAGGTGCAGTATAGTCAGTTTGGAATATATATATCTGATCAACGAATGGTATTTGGCCATATATAAGAGGTGCTTGCACAAATGACCCTTCGTTTGCAGGATAATTATTCATAAATCGCTGAACATCATTAAACGCATAGTTCATATAATCGAGCGTAGCACTTAATGTTTTATTACCTGAAGAATCATATTTATGATTAAAATTAAGCTCGCCAGAATACTGCGTTTCGCTACCATTATCTGAAGCTATGCTTGAGGAGTATGAAGGTGATAATCCACTACTATCTGTAGTTGAATTACTTGACTCGTTATATTGATACCTGCGAATATTACCATCGAATACAAAACCAATTGTAGTTCTATCTGAAGCAAAAAAATCGGCACCTGCATGCAAAACATTAAAGTAATTAGGAATAATATAGTTGCTGTATTGTTGTGTATTCTCTGTCAACTGAGAACCATTGTAGAAATTTTGTTCCATGGTAATGTCTTTCAGATTCTTTCTATATGAATAGGTATAGTTAAGAAAAAGGTTAAACTTCTTTGTGCGGTCGTTTAAAGTAAACCCTCCATTAGCTTTAGGGTACACTCCTTGCCCATATGAACCGTTAATTGTTCCATTAATGCCCAATAATTTGCCTTTTTTTAATACTATATTAATAATGCCACCTGTACCCTGCGCATCGTATTTAGCGCCCGGGTTGTTAATGAGTTCAATCTTCTCAATTGCATCGGCAGGCATCGCCCTAAGCATATCTCCTAGTTCGCTACCCGACATTGCAACCTTCTTTCCATCAATCATTATGGTAACTCCTGTTTTGCCTTGCAGATTTATGTTATCACTCGCGTCAATAATTACACCGGGCGAACGCTCAAGAATCTCCATTGTGCTGCTTCCGGCAGTCATAGGACTCTTATCTACATTCACTATTGTCATATCAGGTTGTTTTTCTACAAATGGGACTTGCGATACGATAGTAACCTCTTTTAGCACTTTGGCATGCAAAACAACATCCGGTAAAATAATTTTTAAATGTGCATTATCTATTACCAATGCAGAAGATTTATAAGAATCGTAGCCAAGCTGTGCAACATAAGCAAAGTAGCTGCCCTTTTTCACATTAATAAACTGAACCTCACCATTTGAACCGGAAAAGGAAGAAAGCACCAGCGAAGAATCTTTTGCTTTCATTAACTGTACCAAAAGCCCATCAATAGGCTTTTGCTGCTCATCAATAAACTTTACAGTTATAGCACCTGATAGCTCTCCCTGACCATTTGATTGCAAATGACAGAAAAAAAATAAAAATATCAGTATGAGTGGGTGTTTCATTTTAACAATAAAGCGCTCCGAAAGATAGTAATTTATCTATACCCCTTCCTTATATACCAATACAACTTATTGCTAAATATGTTCATCGTATTATTCATAAAATTAGGCGAAGCAATGGAAAAGCACTTACCGATTTTTATACCTTAGCTGCATTAATCACCTAATTGCATTTATGAAAAAGGCATACATATTCCCCGGGCAAGGTTCTCAGTTTAAAGGTATGGGCAAGGACCTGTATGAAAGCTCTGCTATGGCTAAGGAGCTATTTGAAAAAGGTAATTCTGTTTTAGGCTTCCGAATAACAGACATAATGTTTGAAGGAACAGATGAAGAATTGAAACAAACAAAGGTAACCCAGCCTGCTATATTTCTACACTCAGTGGTATTGGCTTTAACACTGGAAGACAAGTTTACTCCCGATATGGTAGCAGGGCATTCTCTTGGTGAGTTTTCTGCACTTACCGCCGCTAAAGCAATAAGCTTCGAAGATGGGCTTATATTGGTTTATAAGCGCGCAATGGCTATGCAAAAGGCCTGTGAAGCAACCCCATCTACTATGGCTGCTGTGCTCGCGCTAGATGATGCTAAAGTGGAAGAAATATGTGCATCGATAACAGATGAAATAGTAGTGCCTGCAAACTACAATTGCCCGGGGCAGCTGGTTATTTCGGGCAGTGTGCCCGGCGTAACAAAAGCCTGCGAATTAATGAAAACAGCAGGTGCTAAGCGCGCGCTTATATTACCTGTTGGCGGTGCATTCCACTCACCTTTAATGGAACCTGCAAGGGTTGAACTTTCGCAAGCAATAGAGTCTACCAAGTTTAATAAACCTGTTTGCCCTATTTACCAAAACGTAAATGCATTACCTGAAACTGAACCGGCCGCTATAATGAAAAACCTTATTGCCCAGCTTACGGCACCGGTAAGGTGGACACAAACCATACAGCACATGAGTGCAGATGGAGCAACTATATTTTATGAGGTTGGGCCGGGTAAGGTACTACAGGGGTTGGCTAAAAAAATTGCCCCAACCGCAGAAGCCATGAGCGTATAAATGAAGAAACTACTTGTTCTATCTTTGGTGTCTTTCTCTTTTGTATTCACTACACATGCTCAGATTACCCCCAAAGGGACCAAAAAGAATATTCTTAATGGAATAGGGATTGCCGGTGGCATTACTTACGGAAAAGAGGTATGGGACCCTGAAGGACCATTGGCAACTGAAAAATACCGACTCCGAGGCAATGGTGCTGTTCTTGCTGAATTCTTCCATCACCCCATTTACAGATGGAGGACAGAATTAGAGTATAACCTTATGGGAACAACGGAGGTATTGAATGCCCCATCGAATCAAACTTTGGTGAACAAAACAAATTATCTATCATTCAATAATTACCTGAAAATAAACTTTAAAGAAACCGGCTTTGTGCCTTATTTTTTAATTGGCCCTAGATTGGAATACCTTTTAATTAGAAAGTCTGAAGTATATGCTCCTGTAATTGCGCATTTTGATGCCCTGCATGTTACAGGCGCAATTGGCGTGGGAGTTGAAGCAGTTTGGGATAGCCCCATAAGGCCATTTATCGAAGCATTTTATAATCATGATATTATGACTTCCTATTCTAGTTATTATAAAGATGGATTACCAAAACCAACTGATATAGTATATAGAGCATACGAGCTCAGAATTGGATTGAAATATTTTTTTAATGGAGTAAAAAAAGATGTCTGCCCAAAGGTGGATAACCCTATGGGCAACTAGGGCTTTGCTACTTTCTCAAGTTCAGTAAGTATCTTTTCTGTAGCGCCACTACCATTATATATATACGCTTTTGCAGCCCTACCACATTGCTGACAGTAATTCGCATCATTGAATAAGTTCTTCATTTTATCGCTCAACTCCTCGGAATTCGAAACTGTAAACCCACCTTTACACTCTATCAAATCTATGGCTTCGGTAAACTTATGATAGTTAGGACCGAATACTACAGGCAAACCAAATACAGCCGCTTCAGGCAGGTTATGTATGTTCTTGCCAAATCCGCCACCTATATATGCAACATTGGCATAGCGATATAAAGCTGATAGCATTCCCATTTTATCTACCACCAATACATTCAGGTTTTTAGCTTGTTCGCTATTTACTTCTGAATATTTTTTTGCATTGAATTGTTCAATTACTTGTTTCACATGCTTCTCCCCTATTTCGTGCGGTACAATAAGGAGTTTAATTTTTTGGCCGATTTCTTCCAACCGTTTGTAAACACTTAAAATTTGTTTTTCATCTTCTTCCCATGTACTTCCACAAATCCAAAGTTTGTTGTTGCCTTTAAAAGATTCAATTATCGCATCAGATTTTGCTTGTTCTGCGATAGCTATTACCCTATCAAAACGTGTATCGCCAGCTAATTGTTTATTCTTAACCCGAATACTATTAAGCAATTCCTCTGAGTCAACATCCTGTAAAAAAATCTTTGCATATAAATTCAATTGCCCCCTGAACCAGTTACCATACCATTTAAAAAAGTACTGGTCGCCCCTGAACTTGGCAGATATAAGGTACAATGGAATTCCCTTATCATGTAACTGATTCATATAGTTATACCAGAATTCGTACTTCACGAAAACTGCAATAGTAGGGTTTACTATCTGAACAAACCTCTTCGTATTTGAACGAGTATCTAATGGGAGATAAAAAACATAGTCAGCACCTGCATAATTTTTACGCACCTCATACCCCGAAGGAGAAAAGAAAGTAAGCAATACTTTATATTTAGGATACTTAAGCTTAAATGCTTCTATAACAGGCCTACCCTGCTCAAATTCACCTAACGATGCACAATGAAACCAAATAACTGGTGACTTGTTATCAAGAAAGGCTTTTGTAAGATTCGCAAAAATATCCTTCCGCCCATTCTTCCATTTCCCGGCTTTATCATTAAAAAAGGCTTGCAATTAAAATTGCAAATCCGTAAACCCTTATCCCAAGCGAGTAAATAAATCTCATTGATTAGCTTTTAATTCACCCGACCAGGTTTTATATGTAGGAAACTTGGATGCAATATCAATCCTATTTCTAAAAACTCCATACACAGCCGAACCACTGCCAGTCATAGCTGCATATATAGCTCCTTCGTTATAAAGCGATTGTTTTACCTCAGCAATTAACGGATACTTATCAAAAAGCGGTTTTTCAAAATCATTCTCCAGGCAGCTTTTCCAATCCATCACTTTTTTATTGAGCACTATATCCTTTAACGAATCATTACAAGGTTTAGGTGAAACAAGGCCATAGGCAACCGGTGTACTTATCTGCATTTCGGGGTAAACAATTGCAATAAAATAACTACTCAACTCTAGTTTTATTGCCTCCGTTATCTCACCCCTGCCTGATGCAAGTACTGGTTTGTTATCAATAAAAAATACGCAATCACTACCTAAAGCTCCAACATATTCCTTCATTTCCTCTTGTGTAAGATTCAACTTACACATTTCATTCAGCATTTTCATAAAATGCGCTGCATCTGATGAACCACCACCTAAGCCTGCACCTATAGGAATGGTTTTATGCAACCAGACTTTAAGCGATGGAAGCTTGTATTTTTTTAATAGCGCTTTGTATAGCTTAACGCATAAATTATCATCATCGCGCCTGCCTGGAACAGGAATACCTGACAAATGCAATTCTATTTTACCAAACCCATCCATCGGTATTGCTTCCAATACATCACTCCAGCCAACAGGATAAAAAACGCTTTCGATATTATGATATCCGTCCGCCCTCTTTTCGAGAATGCGTAAGCCAATATTTATTTTCGCGTTAGGGAAGCAGATCATATCTGTTTTTGCTTTACCCTGTTCAGAATAGCCTTATTGATTCGCTTAACCAACATAGGACCCTCATATATAAAGCCAGTGTATAACTCTACCATTATAGCCCCGGCATCTAACTTCTCTAATGCATCTTCGGCAGAATGTATACCACCTGAAGCAATTATAGGAAATGCTCCTTTCGATTTTTCATGCAAATATCTCACCACTTCAGTGGCCCGCTTCCTTAATGGCAAGCCACTTAAGCCACCTGCTCCTATAGTCTCAATTCCTTCTGACTTTAATCCTTCCCTGGACAAAGTAGTATTGGTTGCAACAACTGCCGCTATACCACATTCGGGGACAATTTCAATTATATCATCTAATTGTTCGCTGGTTAAATCGGGGGCAATTTTCAAGAATATAGGCTTGCTTTTAGGCTTAGCTTTATTTTTTGCTTGTAACCCGAGCAGTATTTTCTTTAAGGGCTCCTTATCCTGTAAGCTGCGCAAGCCCGGAGTATTTGGCGAACTTACATTAACCACAAAATAATCTACGTGATCGAACAAGGCATCAAAACACTTCTCATAATCTGAAAATGCTTCTTCGTTAGGTGTATTTTTATTTTTACCAATATTTCCTGCTATTGCAATTTTTGTTTTCCTTTTCTTTAATCTTTCAGCTATGATCTGGGTCCCATCGTTATTAAATCCCATTCGGTTTATAAGCCCTTTATCTTTTGGCAACCGGAAAGAGCGAGGCTTAGGGTTACCGGGTTGCGCCAATGGCGTAACAGTACCTACCTCTACAAAGCCAAAGCCCAGATATTCCATTTCATGAAAAAAGGTTGCATTTTTATCGAACCCTGCTCCGAGGCCCACTGGGTTTTTGAACTTAACACCCGCAATCTCCCTCTCCAGCAAAGGATTTTCAAGAGTAAATGATCTTTTAAAGATTACATTTAGTATTGGAATAGCGCAAACAATTTTAAGCAGGCGTATAGTAAAAGCATGGCTAACTTCAGGTGAAGTAAGAAAGAGAACTGGTCTTATTATTGCTTTATACATATTCCATTTATAAAAAAACCTTAGCCGGATACTCTATTTTTGTTAGGTATAATCCGCAGGCAGGAACAGATGCCCCGGCACGCGAACGGTTTTTGTTTTCAATAATACGACAAAAATCCTCTACTGTACATTTTCCATTACCTACATTTATCATTGTCCCCACAATAGCACGTACCATGTTCCGTAAAAATCGGTTGGCGGTAATGGTAAATATAAGTTTCTCATCTTGTTTTTCCCAATGTGCATATTTAATAGTACAAATGTCAGTCTTATTTTGTGTATGTGTTTTTTTAAAGCTCGAAAAATCTTTATACTCTTTCAGCAATCGGCATGCTTCATTCATTTTTTTCACATCGAGCTTATGAGGAAAATGATATGCAAAATCTATCAGAAAGGGGTCTTTTTGAGTAGTAATTACATATTTATAGGTTCGTGAAACTGCATCAAAACGGGCATGCGCCTCCGCCTTAACTGCAATGATATCGTTAAAGGCAATTGAAAATGGAATAACTGAATTGAACTTATGTAGCCAGGTATCTTTATTAGTTACCAGGTCTTCTTTTGGTGTATCGAAATGGGCATACAGTTCTTCGGCATGTACACCGGCATCGGTGCGGCCTGCACCTTGCAAAGAAACAGGATGCCTCAGGATTTTCTCCATAGCTTTTACACAAAACTGCTGAACAGTTTTATCGGCATTGGCCTGACTTTGCCAGCCATGGTAACCCGTACCCGTAAATGCTATTTTTATGAAATACCTCACCTCTGGTTACAAAAGTAAACCAAATCGGGTTTGATGGCCTCAATTAAGTTATCAGAATCCTAGGTAAAAATCGCGGGTAAGCTGTTTATAGTCCGATGTATAAGAATGATCGGGGTTTTCAATTACCAATGTGCTTTCGGAAAAAGACTTTCGGTGAAATGCAAATTGCATAAGGACGCGCTTTGCCTCTTTTGATGAAGTGGTTTGTATACGCATCATCCGTATGGGATGCAAACCATTTTTCGTGGCAATCTCAACAAATTTTTCCGATTCCTTGCTCGGTAATATAGTTGCAAAAGTTCCTTTAAGATGAAGCAATGATTTTATCCCATTTATTAATTCTTCGAAAGTAAGTGTACTAGTATGGCGTGCTTTGGTTCGCGATTCAGATGCAGCCTGCAAAGAATTAGAAAAATAGGGAGGATTGGTAACTATAGCATCATATTTTTTAGATCCAGCTAAGGTAAAATCCTGGAATGATGTATGATGAACACTCAAACGGTCTTTCCATTTACAATTATTACAGTTTTCAACGGCTTGTTTAAAGGCATCTTCATCTATTTCAATAGTATCAATATGTGCAATACAGCGCTGGGCAAGCATCATGGCAATTATTCCGGTCCCGGCTCCAATATCAAGCACTCTGCCCGAAGGCGGCAAATCTGCCCATGCGCCAAGTAATACCGAATCGGTACCAACTTTCATGGCACACTTATTTTGCTTGACTATAAATTGTTTAAAAACAAACGAATCGCCGCCGGCCATAAAGAGATCTAGGGGTATTTGAGGAAACGATGAGTTATACATTCCAAATATATATAATAATCTGATTATTATGTGTTTAAATCCATAAAAATGAAAGCCTTAATAGCACCAACAATTATTAGGTTTTTACAACGTACGGTATTTTTTCTGTACTTTGGTAGCTATAATAATCCTTTACAGAAAAACATTTGAAGGCACTCTTTACAAAATATGGTATAATCCTTTTATTGTTGTTTTCAGGAATACTATTAGGCTTTTATTCTATAAACAAATACAGGCTCACAGGTGATGAGATGCTTACCCTTAACACTGCAACCGGGCTTGGCCACTCCCACCTTATTAATAACACCTGGGCCGTGAGTTCAATTCCGCTTGAAAAGAAAGTGTTTACCCAGAATGATTATTGGGCAAGGAATACGTTACCGAATGTACTTGAAAATACGGCAAGCTATAATGGCAATATGGTTGGGTATAATATGTTGCTCTATTATTTCATAAAGCTTACTTATGTAGATGATGGATTATTGAGAGGGCTCAGTGCCTTGTTTTATGTGATTTCTATTTTACTAGTTTATTTCATTACCAAGCGCTTATTCTTAACTATTAAAGCAGCTACTATCTGTGCTTTATTTTTTGCATTAAATCCATTTGTAATACAAATGGGGCACGACTTAAGGGGTTATAGCTTTGTAACTATGATGACCTTATTAGCATCTTTAGTTGTTTTAAAAATAGAAAGCAACAACTTGCCCAATTTAAGATCCAAGCTGGGATGGTCTATCATTCTTGGATTAATTTACGCAATAAGTTTCTTAGGGCATTATTTTGCCGCATATATATTCGTTGGGCATTTATTATATGCTTGTTACAGATATATAACAACTAAAAACAATTTCCTGATTCAAATTGGCTTTGCGCTTTTTATATGTCTTCTATTTTTTATGTTATGGTGGAGTAATGGAGGGCAGTCAGGCTTGATAAATATGGGAATACAGGATAAATATATTCTTAGACAATCTTCGGCTCAAACCCATACTTCTTTAATCAGCCTGGTAATGGGCACTATTTGTTTCATTAACTCTGTTTGTGGGTATTATTTTCAATATTTAGGATATAAAAACTCCAGTTTTTTCTACGTATTAACGATTCCAGTTATAGCTGTTGCAGTTGCGTTTTTTCAGACCGGTATTACTAAAGAAGATAAAACAAGACTTGCATTTTTGAGCATTTTAATCTGCTCAGCAATTATCTTCCTGCAATTATGTGCTATTAAATCAGGACATATAAATTCACTGGTTCTAAGCCGATTTGGGGCTTTTGTGTCTCCTTACTTTATGATACTATTAGGATATGCCTTATATAGGTTATTGAACAGTAATACATTATCATTAAAGCTCTTTTCAATATTAATAATCTCAGCACATGTTCTATTAAATGTAATGTGTTATAAAATCCCTTTTAAGGGATATTGGTTTACTTATTATGATGTTAATGGGAATGTTGAGAAAGCAAGGAGTGAAGCAATTCCAGCTAATCCATATTCGATTATAGCTAAAAACATAAAGGATCACTATGCCCCCGGAGACACAGTTGTATATAACAACTTCAACACCTCTCAAAATGTAAATTTATACCTGCGGGATGCTGTACTTCCTATAAATCAAACAGTAAACACACTTTCAAAGGAAGACTTCAGGATAAATACAACGCCTCGCTAGTTTATTCGTTCCATAATTGAAACAACATGTGCTCTGTTTTAAATAAAAAGCTTCAATTTTAGATATAACTATAAATTACTAATATCAAGTATTTTATTGTAGTCAGCAGGCGCGTACCACTTTCTCCATAAAGGGAACTCAGTATATGGATGGTTATCAGAAACTTCTTTTTCTCCTGTAATAAATGCGGCCAGTTGAGAAGGGGACAGTGTTTTAAGGCCAGGTAATTCTGAAGGCGATATTCGGTCTGCACCACTCCATTCATTTAAATCTGCCATTATAGCCGAGTCATGGGTTGCTGAATCAAATCGAGCAATACTAGGTGGAGAATAATTCATATAACCAACCATGTATAAGCCTTTACAAGTAGGGGCCCGATATACATAAGTGTTTGGGAATACCGCCTGATAGCTTTTCATAATCATTTTTACTTCTGAAACACCGCTAGGCGGTATCCATAAACATAATATTCCATTACTGGTTAGCCTTTGGTGGCAAAGAATAAAGAAATCTTTTGAATAAAGATTTACGGTTCCTGCACTAAATATTGGTGGTGCAGGGTCAATGGTTATCACATCGTATTTTTTATCGTGCATCAGCAAAAAGTTTCTCCCATCATCAGCAAAATGCCTTACACGTTTATTCTGCAGCACCTCTTTAGCATTACTATGAAAAAAATCACCTACTTCAAATTCCTCTCCAATCAGCTCTACTACATCACAATTAACATCACTATGTGTTACAGCAGACCTTAAGCACGTCCCCATTCCATAACACACTACAAGCATGTTCTTAGGGTCAGGATGAAGCAGTAAGGGCAGATGCGCCATTATTTTTGTTTCAACCTGAAGGTATGTCATGGAAGTACCATTTATAAATAGCTCTTTCCCACCATGATCTTCCTTATCATACCCACAAACCGTAATAGTCGCATCTGAAGCTTCTTTATGGTACCATATATTTCCATGTTCATACATGCGTAAACTCCTTAAAAATGGGTCGGGAATTAAAAGAAAGGCCGAAACAATAATTATTACAGTACCAAGTGTTACTATACTCTTAATACTTTTTGATATTACATTTCCACCCATAAACAAAACTATTGCCCCTAGTATACATCCTGCAACTGACAATAAAAGCATAGTCAGTCTTGTACCTAAATATGGAATAAAAATATACCCACAAAAGAGTGAACCTATAATACATCCTATTGTATTGGCTGAATATAGCTTACCAATGCCACTACTGGTTTTTTCTTTAGAATTAACATATACCCTGCTTACAAGCGGAAAAATAAAACCAAGCGAAAAAGTAATAGGGAAAATTATTAAAGGCGTTAGAACAACCTTGGAATGAAGTAAACTAAATTTTATTAGAGGGACCGAAATATACCATGGCAGTGTTTTGCCAAATAAATACAAACCAACAAGAATATACAGACCAAGTCCTACAAGAATCAATCCAAGTGTTTCAACCGGGGCCTTAAGCTTGCCAAAATACTTACTGCATGCATAACTTCCTATGGCAGACCCACCCAGGTAAATTATCATAACCGTACTAAATGCATAAATAGCGGTTCCTAATGAAAGTTGAAATAGCCTTACCCAAACCACTTCAAGCGCAAAAGAAATAAAACCGATAATGCAATACGTAAACAACGCCAAATTTCTTGTTTTGGCAGGATAATCATCAACTAGCGGAATATCTTTTTCAGGATTTTGAACCGCAACAACACTTTGTTGCTCCATGTATTGCTTATTAGCGAGTAAAAAAACCGTACCCGCCAGCAAATTAAAAAAACAGCCTAAAAGCACTGTATTAAACTCACCAATTGAACCCAACGTTATATATGCACTTATAAACACACCAAACATGGCACCAAGAGTATTTAGCCCATACAAATAACCCAGTGTTTTAGTAAATCCTGAACCCTGAGATATTATTCCGGCACTTAAAATTGGAAGCGTTGCACCCATAAAAAAGGTAGGGATAGCCATTAACACAAACAGTACAAGGGCCTGCAATAACCTGAATATAAAAACGTTACCTCCTGTCAGCTCAAAAAAAGACCTGTATATAGG